>Ga0209344_10000296_pt1 | contig 96218 bp, 89 predicted proteins | sample Cruoilmetagenom6_FD_187293 | JGI IMG/M metagenome (GOLD analysis project Ga0209344, IMG submission 187293) | Oil polluted marine microbial communities from Coal Oil Point, Santa Barbara, California, USA - Santa Barbara Oil Seep Sample 6 (SPAdes)... | ecosystem: Environmental > Aquatic > Marine...
CCAGAATGCACGGCTGGGCGTCACGCCTGTCATCGCCAACGGCTGGGGCATGGGGATCGGCGCGCTGGCCCTGCTGGGATTGATCACAGGCACCGGGCAGCCGATGGTCGCCCCCTCGGGCACGGGTTACTGGGTGGCGCTGATCTACCTTGCCGCCATCGGCTCGATCATCGGGTTCACGACCTACCTGATGCTCGTGGCCCGGATCGGATCGGCGCAGGCGGGCTATGCCACGGTGCTGTTCCCGGTGGTGGCGCTGGCCATCTCGACGCTGTTCGAGGGCTATACCTGGAGCGCAACCGCGATTGCGGGCGTGGCGCTGGCCGCGCTCGGCAACCTGGTGATGTTCTGGCGAGGACGAGGACGCCGCGGCAGCGCAGCCCGGACGCCTACTTGACCCCGGCGACCGCTTGCCAGCATGTAGTGTGCGGGACAGCGCGAAGGAAACTCTATGCAGATGGCCGATCTCGGGGATATTTCCCTGCATTACCGCGAGGATGGCGACCGCCACGGCGCACCTGTGGTCTTTGCCAACTCGTTGGGCACCGATCTGCGGCTCTGGGACAGGATCATGCCGCTCTTGCCCGAGGGTCTGCGCATCATCCGCTATGACAAGCGCGGCCACGGCCTGAGCGACTGCCCGCCGGCACCTTACAGGATGGGCGCGCTGGTGCGCGATGCCGAGCGGTTGCTCGACCTGCTGGAGGTGCGCGACTGCGTTTTCGTCGGCCTTTCGATCGGAGGCATGATCGCGCAGGGGCTGGCTGTCAAACGCTTCGACCAGGTGCGCGCGCTGGTGCTGAGCAACACGGCCGCCAAGATCGGCCAGCCGGAGATGTGGCAGGAGCGCATCGATACCGTGCGCGCAGACGGCACCGGGGCGCTGGCTGATTCGGTGATGGAACGCTGGTTCCCGAAGAGCTTTCGCGACAATGCCCCGGATTTTCACGGCTGGCGCAACATGCTTTCGCATACCCCGACCGAGGGTTACATGGGCTGTTCCGCCGCCATTGCCGGCACGGATTTCTACACCCCGACAAGCGGGTTGCGCCTGCCGACGCTGGGTATCGCGGGTTCCGAAGATCGCGCGACGCCGCCGGACCTCGTGCGCGAAACCGTGGCGCTGATCCACGGGTCGCGGTTCGAGCTGATCCGGGGGGCGGGCCACCTGCCCTGCGTCGACCGCCCTGAAGATTACGCCACGCTGCTGGGCGGCTTCCTGAAGGATATCGGCCATGTCTGACTTCCTGCTGGTGCACGGATCCTGCCACGGCGCCTGGTGCTGGCGCGACCTCATCCCGGCGCTTGAACGGCTGGGTCACCGGGCGCGGGCCATCGACCTGCCGGGACATGGCGATGCGCCCTGCCCGGTCGAGGACATCACGCTTGAGGCCTACGGGGATGCGATCCTGGCGGCGATCGATCCGCCGGTGATGCTGGTGGGGCACTCGATGGCGGGCTTCGCGATCTCGGCAGCCGCCGAGAAGGCGCCTGAGCGGATCGCGCGGCTGGTCTACCTCTGCGCCTACGCGCCGCGCAACGGTGTCTCGCTGGTCGAGATGCGCCGCGAAGCGCCGCGCCAGCCGCTGCTCGATGCGATCGAGAAAACCGACGACGGGCTGGGCTTCACATTTCGCGACTCGCATCTTCTCGATGCGCTCTATCATGACTGTCCGGACGGGACCGTGGAGTATGCCCGCGAGCGGCTCTGCGTGCAGGCGATCCGCCCGCAGGCGACGCCGATCCGGCTGGGGACGAATTACGCGGGCGTCGCGAAATCCTACATCCGATGCAGCGAGGATCGCGCGATTCCGCCCGAATACCAGGCCACCATGACCGAAGGCTGGCCCAGGGGTGACCTTTACGAGATGCCCACAGGCCATTCCCCCTTCTTCGCCGATCCCGAAGGGCTGGCGAGGCGGCTCGACCGGATCGCGCGCGGCTGACTCCCGGCGCGTCGCCACTTTCGCGCGATCCGCCCCAAAACCGGCTTGCACCACCGCGTCAGAGGGGTAACCCTGAGCGCCAATGACGCGGCCCGCGAGAAACGGACCCGAACCGAGGGGAGAGACCATGCAAACCATCAAGGCGGCGGTGTGCCATCAATTCGGGCAACCCCTCGTGATCGAGGACGTGCGCCTGCGCGCACCCGACATGGGCGAGATCGAAGTGACGCTCGATGCGGTGGCGATCTGCCACTCCGACATCTCCTATGCCGACGGAGCCTGGGGCGGCAGCCTGCCCGCGGTCTATGGCCACGAGGCGGCCGGGCGCATCAGCGCCACCGGCGCCGGGGTCACGGGGCTGGCCACGGGCGATCCGGTGGTGGTGACACTGATCCGCGCCTGCGGCGCCTGCCCCAGCTGCGGCACCGGTCGGCCCACCGGCTGCGAGGCGCCCCGTGACGGCGATCACGGCCCGCTCAGCACGATTGACGGCGGCACGCTTCATCAGGCGATGGCCTGCGGCGCCTTCGCCGAAAAGATCGTGGTGCATCACAGCCAGGCGGTGAAGATCCCCGGCGACATGGCGATGGATGCCGCCAGCCTGCTGGCCTGCGGCGTGATCACCGGGGTCGGCGCGGTGGTGAACGCGGCCGCGCTGCGCGCCGGACAGGACGTGGTGGTGATCGGCGCGGGCGGTGTCGGGCTCAACGCGATCCAGGGCGCGCGCATCGCCGGCGCGCGCCGTATCGTCGCCGTCGACATGAACGCGGACAAGCTCGAGGACGCCATCGCTTTCGGCGCCACCGACACGGTGCTCGCCGCGCAGGACCAACCCTGGAATGCCGCCATCAAGGCGATGGGCCGGGGCGCGGATGCGGTTCTGGTCACGGTGGGCGCCGCCCCGGTCTATGATCAGGCCCCGAACTACCTGGCGCCGGTTGGCAAGGTGATCATGGTCGGAATGCCCGCGAGTGGCGCCTTTTCCAGCTTCGAGGCGGGCAATCTCGCCGCCGCCGGACAGTCCATGATCGGCTCCAAGATGGGCGACGTGGTGATCGCGCGCGACATCCCCTGGATGATCGACCTCTACCGCCAGGGCCGCCTCAAGCTCGACGAACTGATCTCGAACCGCTGGCGGCTCGACCAGATCAACGAGGCCATCGCCGATACCCGCTCGGGCAGCGCGCGCCGCAACGTCATCATGCTGAAATGACCCGCCCCTTCATCTGGCCCCAAATACCTCGGGGGGTGTGGGGGGCAGCGCCCCCCACCCGGTCGGATCGCAAAGCGATCCGAGCCTCCAAAACCGGAAAGGCCCGTCCATGAAACTCAAAGATCTCGACATCATCGTCACCGCGCCGCCCGCACCGGGCTGGGGCGGGCGCTACTGGATCCTGGTCAAGCTCACCACCGATAACGGGATCACCGGCTGGGGCGAATGCTACGCCGCGTCGGTCGGCCCGGACGCCATGCGCGCGGTCATCACCGATGTCTTCAGCCGCCACATGCAGGGCGAGAACCCCGAGAATATCGAGCTCATGTTCCGCCGCGCCTATTCCTCGGGTTTCACGCAACGGCCCGACCTGACCGTGATGGGCGCGTTCTCGGGGCTCGAGATCGCCTGCTGGGACATTCTGGGCAAGGCGCGCGAGCGCCCCGTCTGGGCGCTGCTCGGGGGCAGGATGAACGAGCGCATCCGCGCCTATACCTACCTTTATCCGCTGGATCGTCACGTGATGCTGGATTTCTGGACATCGGCCGAGATGGCCGCCGAATCCGCTGCCGATTGCGTGGCGCGCGGCTATACGGCCATCAAGGTCGATCCCGCCGGTCCCTACACGATGCGCGGCGGGCATATGCCGGCGATGTCGGACATCTCGATGTCCGTCGCCTTCTGCCGCGCAATCCGCGAGGCGGTGGGCGATCGCGCCGATATCCTCTTTGGCACGCATGGGCAATTCACCACCGCCGGGGCGATCCGGCTCGGGCGGGCGATCGCGCCCTATGACCCGCTCTGGTACGAAGAGCCGATCCCGCCCGACAATATCGCCCAGATGGCCGAAGTGGCGCGCGCCACGGGCATTCCGGTCGCAACCGGTGAGCGCCTTTGCACCAAGGCGGAATTCGCACCCGTGCTGCGCCAGGGCGCGGCCAGCATCCTGCAACCGGCGCTGGGGCGCGCCGGCGGCATCTGGGAAGCGAAGAAAATCGCGATCATGGCCGAGGCCTATAACGCGCAGCTGGCGCCGCATCTTTATGCCGGGCCGGTGGAATGGGCGGCCAATATCCATCTTGCCGCCTCGATCCCGAACCTGTTGATGATCGAAACCATCGAGACCCCGTTCCACAATGCCCTGATAAAAGGCATTTTGCGGGTCGAAAACGGCTTCGTGACCCCGCCCGAGACGCCCGGTCTTGGTATCGAGCTTGACGAAGCGCTGGCGCGTGCCCACCCTTACAGGGGCGACGGGCTGCATCTCGAAATGCAGGACGCGCCCTGCGATTATGTCGAGGGCAACGCCTTTCAGGGCGGCGCGCCGCCGCTCGAGCAGTAGGATCGCGCTTTTCCGGCAGGCATGCTAGAAAACGCGGATAAGGATCAGGACGGGACGCCGGAACATTGGATACCAAGGACATATTGGACAGCGCACCGGTCACCCCGGTCGATATGAAGGAAAACGCCAAGACAGCGGCGGCCTTTCTGAAGACGGTGGCGCATGAGGGGCGTCTGATGACGCTGTGCCATCTGGGTTCGGGCGAGAAATCGGTGGGCGAGCTCGAGCAGCTTCTGGAGATGCGCCAGGCGGCGGTCAGCCAGATTCTTGCCCGGCTGCGCGAGGAGGGTCGCGTCAAGACCCGGCGTGACGGCAAGACGGTCTATTACCGGCTCGCCGACGACAAGACGCGCGAATTGATCGAGCTGCTCTATCGTCAGTTCTGTTGCTGAGCGCGCCACGCCAAGGCGCGCTGCTCAGGGCAGGAAACCCAGCCACAGCCAGACGCTGAAGATCGACAGCGCGGTCGCGACCAGCACCGTCGTTGCCGCCACCCGGCGCGCACGACCATACATGTTTGCGAAGATATAGGCGTTGACCCCCGGCGCCATCGCCGCCGTCAGCACCGCCGAGCGCGTCGCCTCGACCGGCAGCGACAATGCGCGCCCCAGCCCGCTGGTGATCAGCGGATGCGCCACCAGAGCCACGAAACAGGCATAAAGCACGATGCGAAGATCGCCTTCGGGGCGATAGCGCACCAGCATGCCGCCAAGGCCGAACAGCGCCGCGGGCAGCGCCGCGCGCACCATCAGGTCCAACCCCTCGTCGACGACGGTGGGCATCGCGAGCCCGCTGAGATTAACGGCGAAACCGGCAGCCACCCCAAGGATGAGCGCGTTCGAGAACATCGCCTTGAACACCTGACGCAGCAGCGCCATGCCCGCGCGCCCGCGCGCCCGAACGATCTCCATCGCCGAAATCCCGACCGCGTAACAGAACGGCGAATGCATCGCGATGATCGCGTAATTGCCATCGAGCGCCGCCGCGCCATAGGCGCGCTCGGTGATCGGCAGGCCCAGCAGAAGTGAATTGGAAAAGAGGCAGCAGAACCCGATCGCGACCGCATCTTCCCAGTCACGTCCGAACAGGAACCGCGCCCCCAGCATTCCCAGAAGGAACCCCGCCATCGCGCCTGCGTAATAGCTGCTCAGCAGGCGCCATTCGAAATGCTGGCCAAGGTCGAGCCGGGCGATGGCGGTGAACAGGAGGCAGGGGATCGCGAAATTCTGGGTGAAGGTCATCAGCCCGTCCAGCCCGGACTCCGAAAACCAGCCGCGCCAGACCGCTACATAGCCGAACCCGATCACGAGGAAGACCGGCAGGATGATCTCTATCAGGGCCTGCATCGCATCAGACCGTGTAGGTAATCGTCATCCCGTCATGGGCGGGGGTGATATGGGCAGGCGTTTCCGCATCGAGCGTGCGATAATCGAGATCGATATGCATGTTGGTCAGCACAGCGCGGCGCGGTGCGACGCGCGCGATCCACTCGAGCGATTGCGCAAGATGCGAGTGGGTCGGATGCGGCGTGCGGCGCAGCGCGTCGAGGATCCAGCAATCCAGCCCCTCGAGCAGCGGCCAGACATCATCGGGAATCTGCGCCACGTCAGGCAGGTAGGCCAGATCGCCGATGCGGAATCCCAGCGCCTCGATAGAGCCGTGATTGACTTCAAACGGGGTCAGGGTGACAGGGCCGCCGGCACCGTCGATGGTGACATCCCCGTCGATCGTGTGCATGTCGAGGATCGGTGGATAGGGGCTGCCCTCGGGCTGCATGAAGGCATAGCCGAAGCGCGCATAGAGCGCATTCTGGGTGTCGCCATCGGCCCAGACCGGAATGCGCTTCTTCATGTTGTAGACCACCATGCGCAGGTCATCGATGCCATGCACATGGTCGGCGTGGCTGTGGGTGTAAAGCACCGCGTCCAACTCGCCGACCCCGGCATCCAGAAGCTGCGCGCGCAGGTCCGGCGAGGTGTCGATCAGCACGCGGGTGGTGCCGTTCGCACCCTCCTGTTCGATCAGAAGCGCGCATCGGCGCCGGATGTTGCGCGGCTCCTCGGGGTCGCAATCGCCCCAGTGGCCGCCGACGCGCGGCACACCGCCCGATGAGCCGCAGCCCAGGATGACGAAGCGGCGCTCGCCCATCACGCCGCCGCCCGGTAAAGGGCGGCCTTTCGGAACAGGCGGTCGAAATTCTGTTGCGTCTGCGCCGCGAAGTCCGGCCAGTCCATGCCCAGCGCCTGCGCCCCGGCCTGCGCCGTGTGGATGCTGTAGGCAGGCTCGTTGCGCTTGCCGCGATAGGGCGGCGGCGCAAGGTAGGGCGCATCGGTTTCCACAAGGATACGATCGGGGGGCGCCGCGGCGAAAATCTCGCGCAGGGAGGCGCTTTTGGGGAAGGCGGCGATGCCCGACATCGAAAGGTAGAAGCCAAGGTCAAGTGCCACCCGCGCCAGCCCCGCCCCGGACGAAAAGCAATGCATGACGCAATCATAGGCGCCGTGTGCATGTTCCTCGGCGAGGATGCGGGCCATGTCCTCGTCGGCGTCGCGGGCATGGATGATCAGCGGCAGGCCGGTTTCGCGCGCGGCGGTGATATGGATGCGCAGGCTGTCCTGTTGCACCGCCTTGCTGTCGGCGGTGTAGTGATAATCCAGCCCGGTTTCGCCGATGCCGACGAATTTGGGATGCGCGGCCAGGCGGACCAGTTCATCGACGCTGGCCAGGGGTTCGTCGGCGGCGCTCATCGGATGCGTGCCGGCGGCGTAGAAGACCGGATCATACTGCTCGGCCAGGGCGCGCACCTGCGGTTCGAGTCGCAGCTTGGTGCAGATCGTGACCATGCGGGTCACACCGGCCTCGAGCGCGCGCGCGATCACCTGGTCGCGGTCCTCGTCGAAGGTATCGAAATCGAGATGGCAGTGGCTGTCGGTGATCTGGATGGTGTCGCTCATGTCGCCCCTGATGCGGGCGGATCAACCCGCCGCAGTTTGCTGAATCCTGAACACGGTATCTAGGACCAGCGAGGCAGGGTCAAGGTTGACCGCCCGCCCGTGGCGAGCCCGCGCGCCGATCTCCTGCGCGCAATCCGCCCAGGCCCGGCCCTGAAGCGGACCGGGGGAAAGCCGCGCCAGCAAATCGGCTTCACCGGGCACTGCCTCCGGTTCGGGCGGGCCCAGCGCGCCGGCGCGCGCCAGCCGCGCCAGAAAGAGGTCCGTCAGCCCCAAGAGCAGGTCGAAGCGCTCTTCGGCGCCACGGGTGGCGGCGGCCTCGGCCAGTTTGAGGGCGCGAGCGCGATCCAGCCGGGGCATGGTGCCCGCGATCGAAACAAGTTCGCGATACATCGTGACCCCGCCGAGGTTGATGAGACGCACCGCCTCGCCCACAGAACCGCCCGACAGCGCGGCCAGAGTGGCGGCGTCGCCATTCTCGCCAAGGTCGATATTGGCCTGCGAAAGCGCGTGCGCCATGTCTTCGGGCGAGAGCGGCGAGAGGCGCAGCATCCGGCAGCGCGAGCGGATCGTGGGCAAGAGCCGCGAAGGCTGATGGGTGACCAGAAGCAGGGTGGTGCGCGCGGGCGGCTCTTCGAGCATCTTCAGAAGGGCGTTCGCGGCCTGTGTGTTCATCTGGTCGGCGGCATCGACGATGACCACCCGGCGGCCGCCATCGGTTGCGCTGAGGTGGATGAAGCGCGAAAGGCCGCGAATTTCGGGGATGCGGATATCCTTGGAAAAGCGCCCCTCGGCGAAGGCCTTGTCGCGTTCGCTTTCGGTCGATCCGGCACCGCCGCGCCGCACGAGGTAGAGCCCCGGGTCCGATCCCGCCATGAGGCGCCGGGCCACCGGGTGATCGGCGGGAATTCCGAGTGTGTCGGGCGGGGGCGGCGCATCGCCGAAGAGCCCGCCATCGTCGTCCCCCGGCGCGGGCGTCGCCAGAAGGAAGCGCGCGATCGACCAGGCCAGCGTCGCCTTGCCCACGCCGCGCGGGCCGGTGATCATCCAGGCGTGATGCAGCCGGTCGGTATTGAAGGCGTCAAGAAAGTCGCGCTCGGCGGCACCCTGCCCGATCAGCCGCGGGGTTTCGCGCGGATGCGGCGCGCCCTCGATCCGGTCGGGTTCGACGCGGGGGCTGTCATCGTTGGCGCTCATGGCAGCCATGACTCGGCGATGTCACGAATGTCGGCGGCGACCGCGTCGATCTCGCGGTTGCCATCCACGGTGACGAAGCGCTCGGCGAACTCGCGCGAAAGGTCCAGAAAGCCCTGCCGGACCTTCTGTTGCATGGCGTCGCCGAAGGATTCAAAACGCTCCTCGCCCTCACCGCGACCCAGAGCGCGCGCCAGCCCGGTGCCGGGGTCCATGTCGATCAGCACGGTGAGGTCGGGTTCACGCCCGATCATCAACTCATGGAGCTGATCCACAACCGCGCGCAGATCGGCCCGCGCAAGCCCCTGGTAGAGCCGCGTGCTGTCGGCGAAACGGTCCGTGATCACCACCTGCCCGGCCGCAAGCGCCGGTTCGATGGTGCGTTCGAGATGGTCCCGCCGCGCGGCCGTGAACAGCAAGAGCTCGGTTTCGGGCGACCAGCGGTCGGTGGCACCTTCCAGAACCAGCGCGCGGATGTCCTCGGCGCCGGGGCTGCCGCCGGGCTCTCGCGTCAGCACAACGTCGCGCCCGGTGCCGCGCAGATGCTCGGCCAGAAGCCGCGCCTGCGTCGACTTTCCCGAACCGTCGATCCCCTCGAAGCTGATGAAATATCCCCGTTTGCCGCTCAAATCGCGTCCTCGGACTCCTGGCGCAAGCGCGTGACAAGCAGCCCCGAGACCGTGCGGATCCGCGCCATGAAGCCACCGCGCGGCACGTCCTGCGCCGCGACCAGCGGCACGCGGGTTTCGGGCAGGCCTTCGGGTGCGAAGACCAGCTCGGCCAAAGCGTCGCCCGCCTTGACGGGCGCGCGGATCGGACCCTGGTAGACCACTTCAGCCTTGATGTCGTCGCTGGCCAGAACCGGCATCAGCGTCGAGATATCCTCGGCCGGGGTCAGGCCCACGCTGGGCATGTCGCCCATCCAGACATCGGCACGGGCCACCTCGGTGCCCGCCTTGAGAACCGATTTCTCGACGAACTGGCGAAACGCCCAGTTGACGATCGCCTCGGCCTCTTCGGCACGGCCCGGCTGGGTGTCGATCCCGGAGATCACGAAGACGACACGCCGGTCCCCCTGCTTGGCCGATCCCACAAGCCCGTAGCCCGCTTCCTGCGTATGGCCGGTCTTGAGCCCGTCCGCGCCGATATCCAGTGCCAGAAGAGGGTTGCGGTTGCGGGTGTTCTGCGGTGCGCGGCCATCGAATTCATACCTGGTTTCGGAGAACATCGGATAGAAGCCGGGGAAATCCTCGATGATGCGGCGCGCAAGAAGAGCGAGGTCGCGCACGCTCATGCGGTGGCCCGCCGCAGGCCAGCCGTTGGAGTTGATGAAGGTCGAGTTCGTCATGCCCATCCGCTGGGCGCGCTGGGTCATATAGCGGGCAAAGCCCGCCTCGGTGCCGTCGGGGCTGAGCGCCTCGGCCAGCACGGCGCAGGCATCGTTGCCCGAAAGCACGATAATGCCGCGCAACAGGTCTTCGACGCGGACCCTGTCGGTCGTATCGAGGAACATGGTCGAGCCGCCATAGCTCATGGCGTGCTGCGAAACAGGCAGTCGTTCATCGAGAGAGAGGCGCCCATCGCGGATCGCCTCGAAGGCGACATAGAGCGTCATCAGCTTGGACATGGAGGCCGGCGGCAACGGCTCGTCGGCATTCTTGTCGAGCAGCACCGTGCCGGTCTTCATGTCGAAGACGAAAGCGGCCTTGGCTCGCGTATCGAAGGCGGCCGCAGGCAGGGCCAGCGCCAGGACAAGGAGAACCGGAGTCAGCAGGCGGAACAGACGGGTCATGGGGCCTCGGGTCTAGTTGGTTACCGGATAGGCGTCAGCAAAGCCGACCCCCTTGATCTTCTTGAGGAGAATGCCGCGTTCCGAGCTGTTGGCGGCCGGACCGACGATCACGCGCCAGAAATCCTTGCCCTGGGTGGTCTGCTTCTTGACCGTGGGCACCATGCCGTTCTGACGCATGGCGGTGGCGGTGTTGCGGGCGTTTTCCTCGACGCTGAAGATGCCGATCTGGATGAAGGGCTTGTCGAGCGAGGATGCAGGGGCGCGCGGCGCGGATGCGGCGGGCGGCGGCGATACCGGTCTTGGCGCGGATTCGGCGGGCATCGAGGCATCTGCGGCGTCGATTGCCGCTGCAGCGCCCGCGACCGGATCAAGTGAGGAGGTCTCGATCGCGGCGGGATCGTCAAGCGGTTCAGCGGCGGCCTCTTCGGCGGGTGTTTCCGCAGGGGCTTCCTCGCGGCGCAGCGCGGTCACGTTGAGCTGTGCCGGGGCACCGGCCAGCATGCCCAGCGCGGCGGCGGCGTCCGACGAGACCTGGAAGGCCGGGCCAGGATTTTCGCGCTCGCGCCGGAACAGCGCGCCGATCACGAATTTGGAATTGGCGGCGTTGCGGATGATCACGCGCTCGGGTTCGTTCACATCGGGATGGGCGACCCAGACACCGCCCAGCGAGGGGCGGCCATCCCAGAGGCCCATATCGGTTTTCTGGAACACATCGGGCGCTTCGACATCGCGCTCGACCAGCTTGGTGGAGGTGCTGTCGGCCGCGGGTGCCGCTGCGGATTCGCTGGCGCCGGGCCTTGATTTGAAAGGATTGATCTTGCCCATTTCCTGGCAACCGCCCAGCATGAGCAGCGACGCCGTGACCACGACCACGCCTTTCAGCCCCCGTGCTGTGCCCTTGTCCAAACGCTCGATGTCGACCTGCCCCATCCCGAACCCCTTGCCTGTGATGCGTGCCGGTTCTCCCGGCCTTGTTCCATCGTGACGCAGGCGGCTACCCGCCCGCGCGCCGACATTCTAACGCCTTGCCCGCTTCAAGAAAAGCGCGCAGGCACCATTCGGCGGAATTCCCCTGAGATCAGCATCTTCCAGAATCGCTGCGCGGGCTATAGGGAAGTGCGGACCGGAGGAGTGGCAGAGTGGTCGAATGCACCGGTCTTGAAAACCGGCGTGCGTGAAAGCGTACCGTGGGTTCGAATCCCACCTCCTCCGCCACCCACACCCGTCTCCCTTCCCACGTGCGGTTTTCGCTGATTTTCCCGCGTGTTTTCGGGCGATTGCGGATGAGGGTTTCTGCAAGAGACGCACCGCATCAGGCCGTTTTCGCGACTTCGCTCCCGGTGTCTCAGTCGCCCATTTGGGGCGGTTCGGTTTTCCTGAGATTTCCCTGATAACACATGATTTACAGGGAACTCGCAGTTTTCAACCAGTCAGCGCCCGAGTTCGGTTCATTAAAATCAATGGTTTAGAAAGCAAATTCCCTGCAATCGGAACAGGGAATTTCATAAAGCGAGCAGGGAATCTTCAGGGAAGATCAGGGAGAGCGGGGCGCGATTCAGGGAATGGTCAGTGAACGGCGAATCCAAGCTGGTGCTCCTGCTCGCCCCAGTCGAGCGGCAGCTGACCGCGCACCAGTTTCTTGAGCGTCAGATCCGCCGGTTGTGTTCCGTCAAAGATTGCGCATTGGAGTCGCGGCGAGAGACAGGCGAGTTGAGCGCGCGTGCGGATGTAAGCCTCGCTCACCTTCTCACGGCGCGCGACCTCGGAAATCGATTGACCGGATTTGAGGTCAGCAGCCCATTTGTGGGCTTTCAGCAACGCCCGTAGCAATGTGCGATCCGGCGCCGGGGTCACGTTCCCGACAACAAGCTTAGTTTCCAAGCCGCGGCGGCGGATTTCGAACGGCGCGGTGAGCGTGAGCGCTGTCTCGGCAAGATCGTCAGGTGCGATCTGCAAGAGCTCTGCAAGCCCGGCCGGGTTCATCGTGATCGATATGTGATCTGACTGGACCTGTCCGCCCTGCACGATGCACGACAAGAGTTCGGTCTCTCCAGCCCGCAGGCGTTCAGCCAGCCGCGCCGCGCTATCAACGAGCGTGGTGCCCGCGCCGACATCGGGCGAAGACAGCAGAGCATGTCGCGTGGCGGATCGTTCAATGTGGTCTGCAATCGTGGCCGCCACCGATGCCTCAAACCGCGCCGCAGGCAAACGCCAGCCTGTTGGATCCGGGCGCGAGAGAAGGCGATTGGAAACATAGTAGCGAATGCGTCGCTGGTTCTTCCTGGTATGCGACGGGGTCAAGCGATCACCAGTCGGATCCCGGAACTTGCCAGTCAGAGGCGCAACGCTGCTCTGTTGTCCTCCCGATTCTGTCTCGCGGCGCCTTCTTGGACGGGCACTGGCCTCTTGCAGCTTGACCTGCACACGATCCCATAGCCCGGCTTCGATGATGGCCGCGTGCTGGCCGTCAAACATCTCGTTCTTGTGACGGATTCGCCCGGCGTAGATCGGGTTGCAGAGAATATGGTGGATCTGGCCACGCGACAGTGGCCCACCGCCCTGTTCGCGTCCCGTGGAAAACACATGCCGCTTCGATCTGAGGCCTCGCTTGCCGGCTTCCTCTTCGACGGCGCGCAGGCAGCCAAGTTCGTCATAGAGCGCGAATAGCGCCTCGACCGTAGCGCGTTCCGCCTCGTTGATGACGAGGCTGCGTGTGTTCGGATCGGGATGGGCATCATAACCCAATGGCGGCACGCCACCCATCCAGAGGCCACGTTTCTTGGAGGCAGCGATCTTGTCGCGGATGCGCTCCGCCGTGACTTCGCGCTCGAACTGGGCAAAGCTCAGCAGCATGTTGAGCGTCAGGCGCCCCATCGATGAAGAGGTGTTGAACGCCTGCGTGACAGAAACGAAGGAACAGCCCGCTGCCTCGAACCGGTCGACCAGCTTTGCGAAATCCGACAAGGCGCGCGTCAACCGATCGATCTTGTAGACAACGATCATGTCGAAGCGACCAGCATCCACATCAGCCATGAGCTGCTGCAGCGCCGGTCGCTCGAGCGTGCCGCCCGACACGCCGCCATCATCGTAGCGTGCAGGCAGCAAGGTCCAACCCTCGCCCCGCTGGCTCGTGATGTAAGCCGCGCAAGCCTCGTACTGGGCATCAAGCGAGTTGAACTCCTGGTCGAGCCCGTCTTCCGTGGATTTGCGGGTATAGATGGCGCAGCGGATCTTCCGGCTCATCCCCCTGCCCTCCCCTGAAGACCAAAGAAGCGCGGGCCCGACCAATGGGCGCCAGTAATCTCGCGCGCGATGGCCGAGAGCGAGCGCCATGTCCGGTCGCGCCAGCGATATCCCTGCTCGGTGACATCGACCACGTGGGTCACGCCATTCCATTCGCGCAGGAGCCGCCCGCCCGGTTGCAGCTCCGGGCTTCGCTTGGGCGCATTCTCGCCTACGGCGCGCTCCAGCTTCGCGACAAAACCTTTGGGCAAACCACCTATTGCCCGCGCCTGCACCTCGAAGGCAAGAATACGCCGCAGGACGGGGCGGCTGAGGCTCTTGGGCGGCGGGCCGCCAAAGAGATCCTGCCAGAGCGCCACCAGCCCCGGACGCTCCATCACCTTGATCTCGGCCACCGCGGTCATTGCGCTGCCTCCTTCGACCCCGTGATGCGATAGAGCGACGTTCCCGCGTCGTCCGTCTCACGGTGGATCACGCACCCGGTCTTGCGCAACCCGCTGAGCGCGGCGCGCACCGTGTGCGCCTGCCAGCCCGTGGCCTGACATAGCTCCGCCACGCCTGCACCGCCGGGGCGTTCGAGCAGGTCGCGCACCATTGCGGTTTTGGTCTTACGCGGGGTTTTGGTCTTTGGCTTGGTCATGTTGGTCTCCCGGTTTGCAGACCGGCCCTGTGCCGGCCCTGCTACCGAGTGGCGCCCGATACATGTGTCGGGCGTGGCGACAGCAACGCTTGCCGTGGCGCCGAAGTCCAGTCGAACGTTGGAACTAGAGCTGAAATGCGCGTTCGGTTCGCGCTGATCGCGGTGGGAACGGCCCACAGCCGACATTCGACTCTCTTGAATCGAACGACCACTTGGCAATCGAAATGATCAACTGCAAAGATACCAGCGTTCGGTGCCCAAGTTTGTCAGCTGGCTTTACTCGCACCAGTTAAGATTTCCGACAACTTCTAAGGAAACATCACTTACACTCGAAGTCGACTTAGGAGCTCTAATAGTACCGGCTCTGAATACGGCTTAGGGCATGGGAGAGTTGCTCACTTTCCCGGCTGGAATGGTATTCCTCGGGGTAGGGTTCCGCGCCCTCTGCTATCTCGCGCGCGATCCCGGTCAGGCGTTCAAGCGGGCGCACGAAATGCCGCGTAAACAGGACCGAAAAGGCGCCCAGGAGGCCCAGCAGGCTCAGGAGGCTGATCCACATCGCCACGGACAATTCTGATACGTTCTGGCCGTAGGAAGCTGGAGGCACGCGCACGACCACGGAAAGCCGGGTCGGTGGGGCATTGCCGACAGCCAGTTCCGGCGCGACGGCATAGATGTTTTGTACGCCATCCTCGTCCTCGACGATCTGCGCTGAGCCGATATTGAGCGAGAGGGAGCCCAGGCTGGCCGGGGTGAGATCCACTCGGGTTTCCTGATCCGGTCCGAAGATCGCTCGGCCACGCTGGTCGACAACGTAGGCGAAAAGGCCCAGCTCATCCGCAGCGGCACGGACGTACTCCTGAAGCCAGCTCACCTTCAGGCTATAGGCGTAGACGCCGCGGATCTCGCCATCAGGGGATCTGACCGGTACAGAAATGTTGAGCACATCCTTCCGGTCGTGCGGCTGATTGGTGGTGGAAGAGGTTAGCTCGCCGAAGAAAGGCCCCCGCAGCCCCCGTCGGTACCAGCTCGCGCCGGATACGGATGTCCCTTCCCGAAGGCCATTCGAGCCGACCCGGATCGTTCCGGAAAGATCGGCCAGCCCCGCCCATGCGACCTGTCCGCCGGCCTGTACGACGGCGTCAGCGAATGCGCGAACCTCGTTGTCTTCCTTGACGGAAATCTGATCGGCGACGGCCTGCAAACTTTCCCATTCCCGTTCGAGCGCGCGAGACACGGCCAAGCGCAGCGCCTTGCCCCCCCGGATGGCGTTATTGGTCTCGACACGGGCCTCGAATTCACGCGCATGCTGGTGGATGGGCCACCAGATCGCCAAGATTCCCAAAAGGCCAGAGATCAAGACGAAGCCGACGATCGACGTGGCAAGACGGGGCGCTTGCATTTTGGGGCTACGGGGGGAGGGCACTTCCACCTGAGACATTTGTCAAGGGCCAGTCATTCTAACGATTGTGGGCCATGCTCTCCCCGCCTTGCAACAGCCAACGCCGGTACGAGCGCCCGATACCAGTGACAAACGGATAGAGACCAATCTTGGCGACATTAAGGTTAATCGCTCTGATTTCGATCCATGGCGGCAACAAAATGGCTCTTGCCTATGATCGTTCCGGGTCAGCGGATATTTTCCCTCATGCCATACTATCGTCAATTTAGTTGTGAGAATTACCTGCAAACTTTACCATCGATTGTGAGGGAGCTCGAGTTTGCGATATCTGCGCCTGTGTATTGGCTTTTTTCTCCTGTTTGGGGCGCTGTACGTCATTGTCGTAGAACAGATGACCGGCGCCAGTTCGAATGCGTTCATTAACGCCCCCCTTTTAACGGCTCGTGCACCCGTTGCGGGGGATGTCGCCCTCCCGGATCGTGTCCCCGGCGCCGTTATCAAAAAGGCCACGACGCTCTTCTCCGTCGAAGATGCCAGGGTCGACCGGGTGCGCCTGAACGATCTTCGGCTTGAAAGGGATTTGTTGGCGGCAGATCTCGAACGCCACGAAGCCGAACGCGATGCACGGCAAGAAGCGCTGCACTGGATGGAGAAAACGGCCAGTAGATACGCCGCCGGCCGGACGCGCGAACTTGAGTTAACCGCAGGTGTGGCAACCCTTGAGCCGAACACACCGACGGTTACGGATCAGTCTCCATCGAGAACAGGCACCGGTCTCGTCGAAGAGGACAAACCGGCGTCAGACGAAAATGACCCCGGAGGCATTCTCGAACTCTCCGGCGCTTTTCTGGACGGCGCAGTCGAGGATTTCGGCGGTGTTGAAGCAATGCAACTGCAAGCCGCGCGAAGCGCAGTATTCCTCGACAATTCCGCGGGCGCGGCCTGGAATATGGCCCTGCGGCAACGCGAAGCGGAGACATCTCTTGCGATCGTCGAGGCAGATATCGCCCGAGCAAAGGAACAGCTGGCAGCTTACGAAACCCGCATCGAGCGGGAGCTTTCGAGCCTCGTCGGGCTGCGCGGTGATACGCTCGCTTCACCGGTCGACGGCGTTCTCTGGCAGGAACTGACTGCCAACGGCGTCAATGTCCAACGTGGCGATCCCATCATGAACATCGCCGACTGCGCTTCGGTGCTGGTCACGCTTTCGGTTTCGGAAACCATATACAATTCGCTGTCCACTGGCGACGCGGCAACGTTCCGCCCGCTTGGTAGCAACAAAGTGATGCAGGGCACGGTCGCCCGCCTGGCCGGGTCGGGCGCGGCCTCAGTCTATGAAGGTATGGCGGTGGCCCCGAGCGAAGAACACCTGCAACGCTACGACGTTGCGCTTGTCGTTCCGGAACTGAGGGCGGATCCCGCGGAAGGTTGCAGTATAGGCAGAACGGGCCGCGTGTTCTTCGATGATCGTCCACTCGATATATTGTGGAAGTTCTGGGAGTAATGCTGCCGAATCTTTACCTCGGCGAAGTGGGCGCGAGCCTGATGCATGTGGTTCCGATCCTCGGGGCGGCGCTTATCTTCCCGTACGTCGTCGACCGAAACGACACGCGTCATCGAGTCTTGCTGTTCGCGATCGCGATCATATTCGCGATCAGGTACGCGTGGTGGCGTACGACCGAAACGATCGCCCCGGTGGGCTGGACGCTTGATTTTCTGGCCAGCGGGCTGCTGCTGGGGCTTGAGCTGATGGCGATCATAAGTTCGATCAGCGCTTTCTTCATCCTCATGCGCCACCGCGACCGCAGCTCCGATGCCGACCACAACGCTGGTTGGTGGGGAAGTACGCCGCCCAAGGTCGCGCTGCTGATCGCGACGTATAACGAGGAACTGGAGGTGCTCGAACGTACCATCATCGGTGCCAAGGCCCTCCGCCATCCCGACAAGGAAGTCATTGTTCTCGATGACGGGCGCCGCGACTGGCTGCGGGCCTATTGTGAGGAACAGGGCGTCAACTACATGCAGCGTCCCGATAACAAGCACGCGAAGGCCGGCAACATCAACCACGCGCTTCGGGCTCTCTGGGCGCGGGAAACGCCCCCGGACTACGTCGCCATTCTGGATGCCGACTTCGTGCCGCACCGGGGATTTCTTTCACGCACGCTGGCCCTGTTTCACGATCCGACCATGGGTCTTGTTCAGACGCCGCAGCATTTCTTCAACGCAGATCCGATCCAGCACAATCTCGGCATCAGCCGCTCGTACCCCGACGAGCAACGGTTCTTTTTCGACGATATGCAGCCCTCGCGAGATGGCTGGGGCGTCGCCTTCTGCTGTGGGACATCCTCAATCATCCGGTTGGCTGCTTTGAAGGATATCGGCGGTTTTCCCACCGACAGCATCACCGAAGACTATATGATTACGCTGTGCCTGCAGAATGCGGGCTGGCAGACCGCATACCTCAACGAGCCGCTGACTGAGGGCCTTGCGCCGGAGGGGTTGAAGGAATACGTGACGCAACGCTCTCGCTGGTGCCTTGGCATGATGCAGATCGCGCGCAGCCGGGTCGGGCCGTTCCGCAAGAATGGGCTACGTCTGCGAGATCGCTGGAGTATCATCGACGCCAGTCTCTACTGGATCACGACATTTCCGTTCCGTATCGCGGCAATGGTTTTCCCATTGCTCTACTGGTACGGCAACATCACCGTTGTAAATGCCAGTCCGGCCGACGTAATAAGTTATTTCGGCTGTTTCTTCGTCTGGAACTTGATGGCGATCAACCTAATGTCGCGCGGCAACGTGGTGCCAATCCTGACCGATATCAGCCAGTTGCTGGGCGCCCTGCCGATCACCCGCGCAGCTTTTACCGGTTTGGTGCAACCAAACGGCCACCCGTTCAGCGTGACGGCCAAGGGCGGGGACCGCAGCCGCATTGTGGTGCAATGGAATATGCTGGCACCGTTCGCCATCCTACTCGGCCTTACGATCACCGGGCTTTTACTGGGCATCGTGATCGACCGATTTGCGTTCAACGACGCAGGTGAAGGCAAGTGGGTCATCCTGTTCTGGACAATCTACAACATGATTGTACTGACACTGACGATCATCGCCTGTGTGGAACTACCCCGGCGGGAACGCCACGTGGCAGACACTCCCGAACGCGTGACCTTCACCTCGGGCGGCGTCGCAAAGCGCATGTGGGTGACCAGCCTGACACAGGATACCGCTCGGCTTCGGGGCGTCCATTTTGACGTCGGGACCTATGGAAAGATCGACCTGCCGGGGGTCGGCGATCTGCCCGTCTTCGTGCTCGCGCAGACAGCCGACGGAATGCGCGTGGAACTGATGCCCGACGAAGAACAGCGCGACGCCCTGTTCATGAAGTTCTATACCGAAGACAATACTCCCGGTATCAGCGTTGTGAACACCTGGAACATGCTGGGTGACATGGCACGGCGCCTATCGCGCATCAGCCGGGACAGGACAGGCAGGAAAGGAGCAAAACTTGGCCGCAGGGACTAAGACAATTCGCTATGCCGCCGCGATGCTCACGCTCGTGGCCACGGCTGCACAGGCCGATGGAGAATTCTATCAACTGGACCTCGGCGAAGACACTACGACGGCCGTTATCTCGGTCGAGCGGGACCGCCTGGCATACGGCATGGTGTTCAGCGATTATACCGGGCCGGAGGATCTGAACCTGACGGCCAGCTACAAGTTCACGCTGGGGACGCCAGTCACCTTCCGCGCTGGACCAGCTATTCAAGTCGAGGGGCTCGAAACGGTCAAGGGCGGGATACGGCTTGTGGCCGAGCATTATCAGCCCACCAGTTTCGGCAGTATCTTCCTGCTTGGTGAGATCACGACAATCGATCGCGGTTACTTCGCCCTTGCTGCGATTGGCTTCAATAAGCCGGATGTAACCTTCGAGTTCAGCTATCTCGGCGACGACGATGGATTCCGCGACAAGGTGGCGGCCGTGGCTTTCGGCATCCCGAACACCAAGGCCAAGTTTCGGGCTGGTTACAAATTTGATTCCGAGGAAAGCTTCGTGGGCATCTCGATCAACACATTCTAAGTTGAAAAACCGAAATTACCATGCTGCCTTTCCGCCAGAGCCGACGTTGGTGATCAGCGCAGCGAATGACTGCTCACCGCCCTTCTACATGGGCGACACGGACGGCCCGGAGCGGACCCCCGCTCTTCGTGATGGTGCCGCAGGGCAGAATCGCTTGAGCAGCCATTGGCGATGTCGTGCAGCTTCGCATACCCTGCGAAGGTCAATTGACCGCATAGCGGCCGTCACTGACATCACTGTTTAGATGAAGCAGATTACGATGACAAAGAACCCCGTCCGTCGGAGAAAAGCTCATGCCGTAAGAGCCGGGGCCAAGCAAAACGTGCGAATGGCCTTGGAATTTCCGTTCTTCAGCCAGACGTAGACCCATGTCGCCGGTGGAACTGACACCGGAAAAATTGACGTGGATGTATAATTAAACTGACTTCAGATGAACGGGGTGACTGGCACGGACACCCCGTTCATTCAGATCACAGCAGGGCGAGCAACTTTTGCGCGGCCGCTTCTGACGATGCCGGATTCTGGCCTGTTACCAGCTTGCCATCCGTGACAATGAATGAGGCCCAATCATCGCCTTTCTGATAATTGCCGCCATTCGATTTCAGCATGTCCTCGACAAGGAAAGGCACGACGTTGGTCAAGCCGACGCCTTCTTCCTCGGTGTTGGTGAAGCCGGTCACGGTCTTGCCCGACACCAGCGGTTTGCCGTCTGCGCCCTTGGGATGTTTGAACACGGCCGGTGCATGGCAGACGGCACCTACAGGCCGGTCGCTTGCGGCGAATGCTTCGATCAGCGCGGCGCTGTCCTTGTCATTTGCCAGGTCCCACAACGGGCCATGGCCGCCTGGGTAGAAGATCGCGTCATAGCCCTCGGCCGAAACGGTCGAGAGGACTTGAGTATTGGCAAGATCGTTCTGCGCAACCTCGTCACCCTTGAAACGTTGTGTTGCGTCGGTCTGGGCATCGTCACTATCGCTGTTCGGATCAAGTGGGGGCTGCCCGCCTTTGGGCGAGGCCAGCGTGATGTCGGCCCCGGCATCTTTGAAAACGTAGTAGGGCGCGGCAAATTCTTCGAGCCAGAAGCCCGTCTTGTTGCCGGTATCGCCCAGTTGATCGTGCGATGTGAGCACCATGAGAATTTTCATCGATTCTTTCCTTTGATTTTGGGGTCGCTTATTCGCTCAGCTTGACGACGCGCTTGCCGAAAGCGTCGCCGTTGAGCAGGCCAACGAACGCTTCGGGTGCCTGTTCCAGCCCCTCGATCATTTCTTCGCGATACTTGACCTTTCCTTGCGTCACCCAGCCGCCCATTTGCTCGGCGAACTCGTGGTAGAGGTGACCGAAGTCATCAAAGACGATAAAGCCGCGCAGGGTCATCCGCTTGCGCAGGATGGTTCCCATGAGCAGGCTCAAACGGTCTGGGCCGTCCGGCAGGGAGGTCGCGTTATATTGCGAGATCAGGCCGCAAACCGGGATCCGAGCCGACGGGTTGAGCAGGGGCAGAACCGCGTCAAAGACCGCGCCACCGACATTCTCGAAGTAGATATCAATGCCATCGGGAACAGCAGCTTCAAGCGCTTTGGGGAAACCGTCAGCCTTGTAGTCGATGCAGTCGTCAAAGCCGAGGGTGTCTATGACATGGCCGCATTTCTCGGCGCCGCCCGCGATGCCGACAACGCGCAAGCCCAGGATCTTGCCAATCTGTCCGACCGTCGCGCCCACTGGACCGCTCGCCCCGGCGACGACGAGGGTTTCACCCTCTTTCGGCTGTCCGATCTGGGTCAACCCCGCCCAGGCCGTCAGACCCGGCATTCCCAGAACCCCAAGCGCCCAGGACGGGTGTTCGGGCGACTTGCCCATGTTGATCACACCGGTTCCGTCGGATAGCGCGTAGGCCTGCCAGCCGCCGAAGGCCACAACCCAGTCGTCTTGCTCAAAGCCGTCCACATCCGATGACACGACTTGTGCCACGGTGCCGCCAACCATCACGTCGCCGATCTCGACCGGCGCGGCATAGGAGGGTGCGTCGCTCATCCGGCCGCGCATGTAGGGGTCAAGGGACAAGTATTCGTTCCGCAAGAGCATCTGTCCGGGGCTTGGGCTGGGCACATCTGCGGTTTCAAGACGCAAGGTATTGCCGTCTGGGGCGCCCTTGGGACGCTCGGCTAGGACGAACATGCGGTTCTCGGTGTCGGATTGGGCCATGAGATTTCCAGTTTATTGAATGTCGCCATTGAGGTGTGGATCTGCCCAGCACAGCACAAGAGAGACGTGCCGCGCTTAACGCAAGGTAAGAGTGAACGGATCAGGTGTAGGCACCGGCGGAGTAGGTCAGCTCGTAGCTGTGGCTGTAGAGCTCGAACACAATGCCGAACGGATCTTCAACATAGACCATCCGATAGGGCTTTTCGTCGGGGAAGTATTCGCGCACTGGCATGCGCTGCTTGCCGCCCGCCGCGACGATCTGGTCCAGCAGGCCTTCGAGATCGGGGTCTTGGATTGCGAAATGGAACGTGCCGTGCTGGCGGAACGGCAGATTGTCCTGTGGGGCCGTGTTGCCGTCGAATTCGAATAGCTCAAATCCGATCCGGTCGGCTGTTGCGAGGTGCGCGATGCGCAGGCGCGTCCAACCTGGGCCAAACACATCGGAGCACATCTGCCCGATGTCGCTGTCGTCCTCGATGATCTCTGTCGGCTCCATGATAGTATAGAACCCCAGAACTTCGGTGTAGAACTTCACGGCGGCGTTTACGTCCGGTACGGAGAGTCCGATGTGCGAAAATGTGCGCGGTGTCGGCAGCATGATGTGATCCTTCAGTTTGTACTGACACAGGACATAGGCGATCGTCTCTGTTAGTAGAAATAATGATTTGAACAATAAAAGATAATCAGAAGTAATGAATCTGCTGCATGCCCAATGGCTAGAGACCTTCACGACGCTGGCTGAAACGGGCCATTTCACCCACACTGCGGCGAAATTGGCGATGACCCAGCCCGGCGTATCGCAACACCTGCGCAAGCTCGAGGTCCAGGTTGGCCAGCCGCTGATCTCGCGCCACGGCAAGACCTTCACTCTCACGCCCGCCGGAGAGGCCGTCCTGTCGGTCGGTCAGGCCAGACGCGCTGAGGAAAAGGCTCTGTTCCACGCGATCCAGTCGGATGATCCAGCTGTCGGAGAGGTCGGCGTTGCCTGCTCGGGGAGCTTCGCCGTGCTGCTGTATCCCCAACTTTTCCCCCTGATGCGATCATCACCCGAGCTGACAGTTCACCTTGAGGCGGCTCCGCAGGACAAGGTTGTTGCCGGAGTAGTGGAGGGGCGCTTCGACCTTGGCATCGCGGATCACAAGCCGGATCATCCGCGTCTTGACGCGCGGCATCTTTGGCAGGAGGAGCTTTGCCTCGTCTTACCAGCAGACAACGCGACCTCACCCACCGACCTGCAGGACTTGGACGACCTGGGTTTCGTCGCACACCCCGATGGCTTTGCCTATGCGGACGAGCTCTTCTCGCTGAACTTTCCTGAGACCTTCAAGGGAGCGGACCATTTGCGGCTGCGGACTTTCGTCAATCAGATCAGCCAGATTCCCGCGCCCGTCTCCAATGGCATCGGCTACACTATCTTGCCAAGAAGCGGCGTGGCTGCCTTCGCCGAGAAAGGCAGCCTCCGCATCGCAGAGCTTCCTGCACGTTGCCACCGCGACCTCTGGATAGTGTATCGCCGTGGCCGCGTACTTCCCGCACGGGTCATCCGCATCATGGACTCAATCCATGCCACCGCTTCGGATCTTGGGGGGGCGAATAAATCTTGCAGAAATAGACATTAGCACGAGCATTCTACTGAAAATTACAAAGACAATGGGGACCATGAGAGCGCCCGAAGACGTGCGGTGCCAAATGCTACACCGCGGAAACGCTGTTGCGCAAATCCTTGCGAGGGATCCACTTGCCGCATCCTGACGTTTAGTTTGGTGGGCAACCTGAACCCTTTTGCAATCGGCTACTGCATAAAGAATTTGTCAGCCATGAGCCTTCGGTGTTCGGCGAGGGTTTCCAACCCGAAGGTCCGCATTCCGGAAGATCGAGTGGTCACCTCGCGCATGCAGCGAAGGACCGTTCCCCGCCCTACGAACCGGAAACCCAAGGATCCGCTTCAACGTTCCAGTCATCAAGATCGCTGCCAAAGCTTAAGGTCCACACCCCTAATTCTTTGTCAACAAACACTTTTTTCCAAAAACCTCTTGCGGCAGATTAATCGGCCTGCTAATCATTCTCCATCGCTTCGCGCCCTTGCGCAAAAGCGGTACACATAGCTTGGCAGAACACGCTGGCCCGTCTTGGGCCGAACGCGAGCAGCCTCAACCAGGGTCCGGATCGCAAGATCCGGAGTGGTGTTGGGCTGCTTCTGCCGCGTCTCCGGATCCTGGTTTCCAAAAATGCCCCATCGGGGCTCGAAACCAAAGGAGACATGGATGCCCATCCGTAAATCCAACCGAACGCCGAGCGAGACACCAGGGATCACCCCCCTGCCCCTCGATGAGATCAAGCCTTATGCCCGCAATGCGCGTCGGCATAGCGACAAGCAGATCGATCTCATCGCCCGCTCGATCCGTGAATTCGGGTTCAACAACCCGGTGCTTATCGATCGCGACAACGCGATCGTCGCCGGTCATGGACGCTATGAGGCCGCCAAGCGCCTCGAGCTCAAGACCGTGCCGACCGTTCTGCTTGAGCACCTGACCGAGGCGCAAATCAAAGCCTATCGGATTGCCGACAACCGCATCGCGGAACTGTCGGACTGGGATGACGAGGTGTTGCGCCTCGAAATCGTGGATCTCGCTGATCTGGAGATCGCCGGAGACCTGGACTTCGATCTTTCCCTCACCGGGTTCGACACGCCCCAGTTGGACATCATCATGGATGGCGGTGCCGAGAACACAGCTGCGGCACCGTCCGAGACTGTCGCGGAGCTTGATGCAGATGCCATCCCGGTTGTCCGCCTCGGTGACGTATGGATTCTGGGGCATCATCGCTTGCTCTGCGGGAATGCGCTCGAAGCAACAGTCTACCGGACGCTCATGGGCGATGAGCGCGCCCGCATGGTCTTCACCGACCCGCCCTACAACGTGCCGATCAACGGACACGTGCGCATGGGGGATGCCGGCGGGCATCGGGATTTTGCGATGGGGGTGGGCGAGATGAACGACGCTCAGTTCCAGGTCTTCCTGCGCGGGTCCATCCGCGAAACCGCCGCCATGGTCATGGAGGGCGGTATTTGCATGATCTGCATGGATTGGCGGCACGTCGCAGACCTGATCCTTGCCGGAAAGGCGGAGGGGCTGGCGCTCCTGAACATGTGCGTCTGGAACAAGACCAATGGCGGGATGGGCAGCCTTTATCGCTCCAAGCATGAGCTGGTCTGTGTGTTCAAGAAGGGTGGTGCCAGCCACGTGAACAATGTCGAGCTCGGCCGCCACGGCCGCTATCGCACCAATGTCTGGGACTATGCCGGCGTCAACACGTTCCGCAAGGGCCGCGAAGCGGACCTCGTGGACCACCCGACCGTCAAGCCGACGGCGCTGGTGGCCGACGCGATCCGCGACGTGAGCCATCGCGGCGAGATCGTGCTCGACCCGTTTTGTGGGTCGGGCGCGACCCTGCTGGCTGCCGAACAGACCGGGCGCATCGCCCGCGCCATCGAACTCGATCCGCTCTATGTCGATGTCGCCATCCGCCGATGGCAGCAGTTGACGGGCGAACAGGCCGTGCATGCCAGTTCCGGCGAAACGTTCGCCGAACGGGAACAGGTCCAGCCCCCTGAGGATGAGGAGACGCGCCATGTCGACAAATGACAAGGATCGTAACTACGACGTGGGTTACGGCAAGCCACCCAAGCATAGCCAGTTCCAGAAAGGCCAGTCCGGCAATCCCAACGGCCGCCCGAAAGGCTCGAAGAACATCTCAACCATTCTCGGCGAACGGCTCTTTAGCAAGGTCAGCATCATGGAAAACGGCCGACGCAAGCAAATCACGATGGTCGAGGCCTTGTTTCGGACCTTGCTTAAGTCCGGCCTCGAAGGCGACGTACGCGCGCAGGATCGCCTGATCAAACTCCTTCCCATGGTGGAAGCCAACAACCTGGCGGTCGACGAGGTGACGGATGCGCCCGAGCTTGATGAGACGGATGAGGATATCTTGCGCCACTTCATCGAGATGCGCGGGACCGAACTGCTCGACACGTCTGGACAGACTGAGGCTGATGAGGAGCGTGGAGAAAAATGACTCGATTTGATCCTGAACGTGATCGCAAAGTCCCGCGCGCCGTTATTCGGAAGGACCTGTTTTCTTTTGTCTGGAAGACTTTTGCCACGCTGCACCAGGGGCACAATGACAAATTTGTGCCCACCTGGCATGTTCAGGCGATATGTTTTCAGCTCGAGAATCTTCTCGCGGGCGAGAACAAGCGGCTGGTGATCAACATTCCGCCGCGCCATCTGAAATCGATCAGTGTCGCGGTGGCCTTTGTCGCCTTTGTGCTAGGCCATCGACCGGAGACCAAGATCATTGTGGCGAGCTATGGCCTCGATCTCGCCTGCAAGCACGCGGAGGACTGCCGCCGCGTAATGGAGTCTGATTGGTATAAACAGGCGTTCCCCAAGACCCGGCTATCCCGGCGGGGCAACAAGGTCGATGAATTCCGCACCACGCAAGGCGGCGGTCGCAAGGCCGTCTCCCTTGGTGGTGCCGTGACGGGTCATGGGGCCGACTACATCATCATAGATGATCTGCTGAAAGCCCAGGATGCCACCTCCGCCGTTGAGCTCCAGCGTGCACAAGACTTTATCGAAGGTACGCTGCTGTCGCGCTTCAACAAGCCGTCGGAAGGCCGGGTCGTGATGATCGCCCAGCGGCTGCACGAGCTCGATCCCCCCGGCTACTTGCTCGACAAGGGAACCTATCGCCATCTCAACCTTCCGGCCATTGCGGAAGAAGATCAAGCAATCCCGATTGGCCGCGGCGTGGTTCATCATCGCAATGCGGGCGACGCCCTGTTTCCCGAGAACATGAACCTCGAAACCCTTGAACGACTGCGCAAGGAAATGGGGGCGGCCGCGTTCAATTGCCAATACCAGCAGAACCCTGTCGCTCCGGATGGCTCCCCCCTGCGGTGGGAGTGTTTCCAAGTCTACGACGCACCCGGAAACCGCGCCGACTACCAGCTTGTCGTCCAGAGCTGGGACACCGGCATGTCCTCCGATCCGCGCTCCGACTATTCCGTCTGCACCACCTGGGGGTTTCGCAATCGCAGCTGGCATCTTCTCGACGTGTTCCGCGACCGGCTCGACTTCCCGGATCTCAAACGCAAGGCTTTCAAGCTATGCGACGTTTGGGAGGCAGACCGCGTCTTGATCGAAGACGCGGCCAGCGGCAAGCCTTTGCTGCAGGAATTCCAAAGAAGCGATTACCACCAATGTCGTCCCATCAAGCCACATGACGATAAGGAAGTCCGATTTAATGCAGCCTGCGCGCCCGTCGAGGAAGGCAGTGTCCACCTGCCTCGCGAGGCCGCTTGGTTGCCGGCATTCAAACGCGAGCTGCAAAGCTTCCCGCGCGGTCGACATGACGACCAGGTCGACAGCTTCAGCCAATTCCTGAACTGGTCGACAGGACACGCCTTCTACCGAGCGCTTGGGCGCAATCATCCGATCAATAAGGTACGGCAAGAACGAGCCCGACGCAGGCCGAGACGACGTTGAAGCCAGAGGTTCTAAGGGCGCAGCTGAGAGATGTTTCCCCGGTTCAGTTCGCAGCGCGGGGCGTACGGTCAAAAAGGCACAGTGCAGCAATATTGTGCGCGCACGGTCTGGGGGGAATGTCTCGCGGGCTGTAGCATATTCGGTGGAGATGTGAGCGTCTCCGACCTCCCTGTTGGACTGGCCGGCTCATTTGAGCCGGCCTTTTTTCATAACACCAGTCATCAATCTGCGAGGAATACATCTCGCGGCAAGCCAGTTGCCGCGTTTTCAACCGAGTGCTCTCTCAAGTAACTAAAACGCACAGACGAGGTCTCCATGATTGCGAGAGGCAGGCTGCGCCTGCGGCATACAGTCTGGCCGTTTCGCCGCAGCAAGCCCGTTTTCGATATGGCTCTCGATCGAGACCATTCAGTTGGGCAGAAACGTCAGTTCCATCAATCTCCACGATTCTTTTTCAGGCAACCTTTTCATCTTCGCCAAATAGCGCGTTCGCACGGTCGCGCCGAAGCTGTTTTGCGAGTCGACATATGCAACCACCTCGAAAATGCAGTTTCCGATCGGGCTGGCACCAACTTCATCTCCTGAGTGAATACTCGGAAAATCCGCTGTAGATGGCGATTTCAAACTGTCTTCAACAAAATACTGCGAGTAAATATACGCGTTGGTCGAATTCCCTTCGCCACATTCCGCAGCGCGACGCGCCGCACGTTCCTCGATTTGAGCTTCCATTTTCTTTCTCCAGGTCGCTCTGCGCCGCGCACGTTCATCCTCGTACCTTTCCCAATCGAGCGCTTTGAGCTCGCGGTACCAAAGCTCCGGATCGCTGTGTTCAAGCTCTGCAAGATATGCTGAAGGATCTGCTCCCTTGAGTTCCGCAAGGTAAGCTTCATGGGCCTCGCGCTTGCTCGCGACACCAACCGGCAAGATGATCAATCCCACGACCGCAATCAGAACACCGGAGTAAATGCGGCTTCCAAATCCCAGCACTGGGACCGGCCTGAAAAGAGCAAAACCACAGATCAACGCCACAATAAGCGCGGCAAGCGTGCCAGCGCTGGGACTGGCCCCAATCAGGACCCCAAGCCCTGTCACTATGAAGACACCTCGCACCAGGTTCGTCAAAAATCGTTTCATTGGAATTCCCTATTGTTTCGACCGCATTCCAGCCCAGGCAGCACCGCACCCACTACCATTTTGGGAGTATGTGACTAACGAGCGTAACTGCGCATGTCCAATGGAAAGAGACATGACGCGTGGCGGGAACTGTTAGATCAGAGGCTTATCAGGATTTTCTGCGGGCATTGATTGCGGCTCGGAGGGAACACGGCGTCTCGCAAGCCAAGCTGGCCGAGCAGATTGGAAAACCGCCGTCATTCGTGGCAAAATACGAACTCGGTGAGCGACGTCTGGATATTGTGGAAGTGTTCGTCATTTTGAATGCTCTGGGCATTGAACCAACACCGTTTCTTGCACGGGCGCTAACGAAGCTTCCGCCGCGCCTCTCAAAGCGTTGGTAGTTGAGTGCACGCAGTGGCGCACGTCGCCTGTGACTCGGTGTTCGAAGAGCTTACCTCGTTTGCCGCGTACTGAAAGGGCCATAAAGATTTGGCGGATCGCACGCCTTCCTCGATGATTTTCGATTCGGCAAAGCGGCTCATCCGCCATACTCTTGCCAGAATATCCCAGTACGGCCCCGCCACACGCATTCGGAGGGGGCGCTATGTTGTCGATCGTACTGGTTTTCGTTCTATTGTTCCTGCTGTCTGCCAGTGTCCGGACGGAAGGACATCTTAGCTTCGCTTGCCTGTTCGCCGCGCTGGTCGTCGCAATCCTGACCATTGATCAGCTTGGCTTCTCGGTCGATGTATCACTCTATGCTGTCCTTGGCGTCCTGTTTGCGAGCTGGCTTCTAATTATCTCGATCAAGAGGATCTGCGGTAAAATTGATGCGGCTCGAGACGACGATATCCGTGTAACAACGGAGTTACGGGAGCTACCTCGAGAGACCCGCGATTGAGCTCGAACCCGTTGGCGCCTTCAGGACAGATTCGCGTCATTGCGGGGGAGAGTTCGCCCTCAGCGCCTCAAAATGCGATCCGCCGGTGCATGCCATTATCTTGAACCCGGCGGAATAAATATGCATCTTGAGATCATGCGAGGACGACCTCGCACGACCAGAAGGTCTACACGCGGGACGGCCCGAAGCTAATCGGGGCAGTTCCATGCTAAATACAGCAGATCGCATACGCCAGGCCATGAGTTTCGAACTGATTGGTCTTCTTATCGTCGCCCCACTCTTCGCTTGGCTTTTCGGGCACTCACTGAGTGAAATGGGGGTATTAGCCTGTCTCGGAGCGACCGCTGCCACGGCATGGAACTACATATTCAATCGCGCGTTCGATCACGCTCTACTACGGCACCGCAAGGACACGCGAAAGGCGCCCATTTTGCGTGTCATCCACGCCATTCTCTTCGAGACGACATTGTTGGTTATCATACTGCCTTTATTCGCATGTTGGTTGAACATCTCGCTTATGGCTGCCTTGATGCTGGATCTCTCATTCGCTGCATTCTACATGGGCTATACTTTCCTTTTCACTTTGGGGTACGATACTTTCTTCCCACCGCAGCGATCCGACTGGGAGGCCACATGACCGGGCCTAAGTTGTTCGGGAATGACGCCGCGTCCGGATCTGCCAGTCTTCTCTTCGAAGGACATCGCGTCGACCCGAACATGGCGTTGGAAGTCGCCCGGTTTCGTCGAGCTGAGCGATCACGGTTGGTTGCCGCGCGCGCGCTGCCACCCGAAGCTCGGGAGCGCGCGATTGCAACTCTGATCAGTGGACTTTCAGACGTTGTCACCGTTACTTCAGGTATCAAGATCGCGGCCTACTGGCCCAGTCAGGGGGAGCCCGACCTTCGCGCCTGGATGGCGATGACGCACTATGCGGGCGCACATATTCTACTTCCGGTCGTCGAAGAGAGAGCCGCACCGCTCCTGTTTCGGACATGGGCGCCAGGCTGCCGTATGGTGCGGGGTTTCCGGAATGTCCTAGTCCCCGCCGACGGTAGGAATGACATACCTGACATCGTGGTCGCCCCGCTGATTGGCGTTGACAGAGCGCTTTTTCGTCTGGGCAATGGCGGCGGCTACTATGATCGAACTTTGGCGCGCCTAAACCCAAGACCCCGTGCCATCGGCGTCGGTTTCGCAGGCTGCATTCTCCCGACAATTCATCCGATGCCCTGGGATGTTCCCATGGACGCCGTCGTTCTTTCAGACGGCACGAAGATGGTTCGCTAAGGTCAAGGTATCCTGTCAGCCCCAAAGCACGATCGAGTTCGTCTACTCGTTGATGTCGGGGCGCGGATCCGCGACGAACCCATTCGCATTGGGCATTTCAATCCCGGCCAGTGTCTCAGCGTCCATCACGCTGTCCGGCTCAGAACTGGCAATCCCGGCCCTGCCCAAAACGTAAGCACTGATCGCATAGACCTCGTCCGCGGCAAGCGACCCGGGCGCATCCATTGGCATGGCGCGGTGCGTGTAGTCGAAAAAGGTACTTGCATACGGCCAGTAACTCTCGACTGTTTTCACAGGTGCATCGCTGGCCAACGTACCGCGACCGCCTATCAGCCGCGGAGCACCTAACTCAGAGACGCCCATCATGTCCGAACCGTGACAGGCGGCGCAGTTTGTCTCATAGAGCTCCTCACCCTCGGCGTAGGTGCCACTGCCTTCTGGCAAGCCACGTCCATCGGGCATCACGTCGATGTCGATGGCGGCGATCTGTTCTTCGGTTGCCTCCTGACCGACACCATAAGCGTTCTCAGCGGGTGCGATCTCGCCCACGCTCTCTGCGCTCGACCGAGGCACTTTCATGGGCGCACGTTCTCCAGTACCGTCCAGCGTTTCGGGTAAAGCTGCGCTCGTGCGGTTTCCCTCTTGCCCGAGTGCAGGGGCAGCCATCAAGCCTGTCAGTGCGCCCATGGCGCAAATGAGCGTCATATTACGCGTGAACATTGGTCACCTCCCCGCCGGGCGCAATATGCCAGCTTTGAATTGCATTCAGATGATAAACGGACTTCAGCCCGCGCACCTCGACAAGTTCCGCAAGGGTGGGTTGGACATAGCCGGTCTCATCGACAGCGCGGCTCTGCAGTACGGCTTCCTCACCTGTCCAGGTCCACGGCAGCCGAAAGCGCGTATGACATTTGTCCAGAACGGGACCGTCGAGCGTGGCTTCCTTCCACGTCGCACCGCCGTCGGCGGACACCTCCACCTTCTTGATTTTACCCCGGCCAGACCAAGCGATTCCAGTCACCTCATAAAACCCCGGCCGAGGCAGCTTCATTGCGCCCGACGGAAAGGTGATCACTGATTTCGCCTCCATCTCCAAGGAGAATTGCCGCGCTGTGCCGTCGGGCATCAGGTCGGTGTATTTCGACGTCTCCTCGCGCGTCATGAATGGCTTGTCGCTGACCTCTAAGCGGCGCAACCACTTGATATGTGTGTTGCCCTCATACCCTGGCAAAAGAAGGCGAAGAGGATAACCCTGCTCGGGACGCAAAGCCTCTCCATTTTGGGCATAGGCCAGGATCGCGTCTCCCATTGCCTTATCGATAGGGACAGAACGTGTCATTACGGCCGCATCGGCCCCCTCGGCAAGAATCCATGCAGCACCGTCCTGAACGCCCGCCATTTCCAGAACGGTCGACAGGCGCACGCCGGTCCATTCCGACGTCGAAGTCAGACCATGCGTGCCCTGAACCGTCTTGAGCGTCGGTTGGGCCCATTCGGTCAACCCATTGCCCGAACATTCGATAAAGTGGATCTTGCTGACCGACGGCAACCGCTTCAGATCATCCATCGTGAAGCGCAATGGTTTATCTACCATTCCATGTAGTAGCAATTCATGCCTCGCTGGATCAATCGCGGGTATACCACCGTGATGGCGCTCAAAATGTAAGCCCGAGGGGGTAATCATTCCCTTTCCCGAAGCCAAAGGTGTCATCGACCAACTGGAATCGATACTGGCTGTTGGATAACGCCAACGCACCTCGTTCTCGAATTGTGAGCGAGATCCATAGCCGCCGTCCTCGAGGATAAGGCGTCCTTGCTCTTTGGTTGGATCCGGTTGGACGTGGTACTCGATCGCGCCAGGCGGAGCTTCGGCACGGGCCTGGCCAACAGCGAATGCGCTCCCACCCAAGGCGACGCCGCCCATCAAGAGGCCACGGCGCGTAAGGGCGTTGAACATACCGTCCTGGCACTCACATTCTCTTTGATCCAGCAGAGCTTGGCGCTCAATCTCAACCAAGCTCTCAGCCATCCGCCTCTCTGCTGGACCATATAACGATGCTGGAAATTTTTCGGTGTCGGACATTGCAGCCTCCCAACGTTTACGTCAGCGCCAATGATTTCACACAGAAAAAACACTGCTTCCTTGAACAGTATCGCGCAGCGCTGACGTCTTTGCGATCCATCCAGTAGAGACCAGATCATCAATAACATCGTAACACAAACAAACCGGACATGCATTATCCGGATGGCGTCACAAGCACGTCATCGAGACACAGCGAAAGAATGCAATTTTCGGTCATCGAAAGGCAGGTAGCGACCGAACTGCTAGCACTGCTACAAGGAAACGATCAACTTCCTTGCTAGAAATGGTTTTCGGAAAGCGCAGGCGCATTCGGAACTCTGGAAATCGCTCTTCGATCACGCTTTCGCCTCAATGGGTTTGTCGTTCTTCACAGCCCACCAAAACGCACAAATCTGCAGACCTACAAGAACGGCCAAGGTGTACAAATAGGGCGACTTGTTCTGCCCCGCATTTGTCCAAGCGAACACGGCGCCCAGACCGTACTGAATCGCGAAGGTGGACAAGATCACGACAGTGTTCATCAGCGCGTTTGATATTCCGATCATCTCTTTTCCCTGAGACATCGCCACATATGCGTAAGACAAGGTCACAACATTATAGGTTAAGGAAAAGATCAGCCAAGCTGGTACATTCAACAATGGTTGCGCCGTAATCAAAGCGATCTCAGCAGCAATAAAGATGACGGCACTACCCAAAACAACATGGCGAACACCCAATCCGAACCTCTGAAGCAAGGTCGAAAACGCCCCACCCAATGCGGATCCCACAGTCAAGGCCACGGCCATTGCCATAAGGGTCCAAGAAACGTTGTCGATATTGTATCCGACAACATCCGTCATCCATGGAGCGGCCCAAAGCCCCTGCATCGCAGTCCCCGTTCCGAAGCACAACGCTGAAAGAGGAAGATACCGTCGGAGCCGTGTATTGCGCGCCGCGGTAGGGACGCTGCGTAGACGCTCTGCCCAAGAAATCATACGGCCTTTTTCAGGGTCTGGAGCGGCAACGAAGATTGCGAGTGCGATAAACAATACGAGAAAGGACAGTGCCACAAAAATCTGCTGCCATTCCCAAAAACCCATCAGAAAGCGGATCGGTTGGGTGGCGGCCAAGGCCCCGAGTCCTCCTGCCGCAAGAAAGATGCCGCTTGCGAAGGGCACCAGGCGCATTGGCAGCCAAAGGCTCGCACTTTGGTACGAAGCCACCAGACACCCAGCGAGCCCAATCCCAATCATAGCGCGTGCCAGTACCAAGAGAGCGACGGAATCGAATATCCCAAATGACGCGATGCCGATTGCGGCTAAGCACAACAGCACCGCCTGAACGCGACGCGGTCCATATGCGTCAAGGCAAATCCCGATTGGGATTTGTGCAAGGCCAAGCCCCAAGAAATAAGCCGCGGTTAAGAAGCCGAGAGAAATTGGCCCTAATCCTAGGTCCGCTTGGAGATCTGGTGCCAAGATCGCATTGACTGTGCGAAAGAAGAGCGAAAAGAAATATGCTGCCCCGAACAGCCACAGAACAACCAGCAGCCGCCCTCCGACGAGTTCTGAGCGGGGCGACAGTGTCATCAGAAGACTAGTCCTGGCAACAACAACGCTATCAGAGGAAAGGCAGTCAAAATAGCAACGCCCAGCAGCAGAATCAGCCAATATGGCAGCGACGCCCAAGCCGCCTGCAAGAGTGTCACACGGTTTTCAGTAATCCCGGATAGAACATACAGGTTCATCCCCACCGGTGGTGTCAGCATGCCAACCTCGATCAAAATCGTGACGATGACGCCGAGCCAAACGGGATCAAAACCTACACCTGTCATGACGGGGAACACGATGGGAAGTGTCATCAGCATCAGCGAGATGCCATCAAAGAAACAACCCAGTACTAGATAGAATACACTGACCGCGACCAGCACAGATAGCGGCGTCAGGTTCATGGATTCGATCCACGTCAGCACCTCGAGGGGCAATCCGAGGATCGAGATCGCCTGAGACAATACCAACGCGCCAAGCATTACCGTGCCAATGGCGACAAATACCTGCACTGAGTCGACAAATGCTCCCCACAATAACTTGAGAGTCAGCCCCCCCCACGTGAAACCCAGAATAATCGCGGCCAGCACCCCAAGTCCCGCCGCCTCGGTTGGAGTTGCTAACCCCAAGTAGATAGTCCCTAGGACAGCAAAAATCAGAAAACCTATCGGCCAGATCGGTAGAAGTTTGAGGAGCGCCACGCCCAATCCAACGCGTTCTTCCCCCGTCGGAACAACGCCCTCACCTCGGCTTCCGATGAAGCCAATATACAGCATCATCATTACCGCCAGCATCAATCCCGGCAACAGGCCGGCCAGAAAGAGCTGCCCAATGGATACCTGCTGTGTCGCACCGTAAATCAAGAGAGAGAGACTAGGCGGGATCAGCAGCCCCAGTGTACCCCCTGCAGCCAACGTGCCAACGACAACGCTGGGCTTGTATCCACGTTTTTCCAGCTCGGGATAAGCTACAGAACCGATCGCCGCGGCTGTCGACGTGGATGCCCCTGATACTGCTCCGAACAGAGCGCTCACCGCGATGTTGGTATGAAGAAGCTTCCCTGGAATGCGCATAAAAAGTGGCGCAATCGCCGAATAGAGACGCCCACTTACCCCACTAACAAGCAAGATCTCTCCCATGAAAATGAATAGAGGAACTGCGCTAAGTGTAAAATCTGTAAACACATTCCAGATCGCGTTTACAGCGAGATCAGTCGCGCCGCCGACCACAAAATGCAGGATTGCCATTCCCGTCAGCGCCAATCCGAGACCGATGGGCAGACCGGAGATCGCAGTAATGAGGAACCCTGCTGCAATTAAGAGCCAAACCATCAGTCGCCCCTATATTCGGTACGAAAGGCCTCAAATGCACTGGTGGGACCAAGCACCCGAAACAGTGCCGCGAGCCCGGACAAAGTACAGGAGAGCGGCAATACAGCAGTCCATGGCCAGAGAACCAAACGGCTCCCCGCGCTGCGTGCGTCCAGAGAAACGGTGATTTGAAGGTAATCCCACGTCATCTTGCCAAACCAGACGCAGAATACGAAAATAAGGAAATGCGACACGCGTAGCATAATATCTTTGCCACGCGGCGACAGCAGATCAGGCACGATCGTCACACAGATGTGCTTCTGCCTCAGCGTAATCACCGGAATCCCGGTGAAGATCATCGCCGTAAACAGCAATCCAACGAGTTCTTCCGTGAAAGAAAACGGAGAGCCAATTACGTAGCGCATGATTGAGGACAGTGTCACAAAAGCGAACATGGTCACGGCCAGCCCCGCTGCGAGGTATGCAAGAATGGTCGCCAACCGATTGGCCCAATACATTGTAGACAAGCTTCATGCCCCCATATTTCAGAGTACAGTATCGGATACACGAAAGGCGGCCAGTCATGAGCCTGACCGCCTTTCAGACCAGCGTTACTCTACAGCTTCACTGATCGTCTTGTAGTTCTTCTGCGCGCTTTCCCCTGCGGCATTCACTAAGCCTTCCCAGGTTTCGCGAGCTGCAGCCACGAACGCTTCGCGATCTTCCTCAGGGAACGGATCCAGAAGTTCGCCGCCATCTTCTCGGAACTTCGCCAGAGCCTTCTCATCGTTTTCACCGCTCAGATAGGAAGCAAAAGAACTCTCTTCAGCCTCCGCTGCAGCTTCAAGAACAACCTGTTGAGCACCCTCGGGCAACTCATCGAAGGCGCTTTGCGAAGCGATGAGATTCAGGGGATGTAGCACATACGGAAATAGATAGCTTGCGTAGGGTGCAACTTCCTGCAGCGAAACGGTCACTGCAAGACCGATAGGATAGACCGCACAGTCGACCACACCCGTTTGCATGGCGACGTAAAGATCATTCTGACCGATGATCTGCGCGGAGACCCCGAGACTTTCGAATACGTCGACATGGAACTGCTCCCAGACACGCAGTTTTTTTCCACGTAACTCTTCAAGCGAGTTCACCGGCTCTTTGCACATGATATGGGTGTCACGAACGGCATGGCCAATGAAGCCTAGTAGCTTGATTCCCGCCTCGCTATAGGTCTCTTCATAAACCCCGCGCAGATCAGGAAGAATCTCTTGAAGCTTTTCGGGTTCGGCGACGACCCCAGGCGGAAGGGTATATGCGTATTGAGGTTTGTCACGGGTTAGATAGCCGGGGTACAACCCTGCGGCCTGAATAATATTACCGCGCGGTAAGATGCGCAGCATGTCCGCGTCCTTGACCCCAAGGCTGCCACCTGTGAACAATTTGATGTCCAGCGTCTCGCCAGCTTTCTCCGTAGCCTTATCGGCGAAGGATTGATAGGCTTGCGCCTCTGGCCTCGCTGGAACCCAGACGATATGCATCTTCCATTCGGTTTCCGCCGCTGATGCAGTATCAACTGCAACCAGTGTGGTTCCCGTCAACGCCAAAGCGGCTCCAGCAAGAACAGACTTGAATCTCAGTTTCTTAAGCATTTTCCTCTCCTGTGGTTGTTGAATTGAGTCAACTCGATCGAATCACATCGAGCCGTAGATTTTGGTGGCCTGTTCTGCGCTGACCTTTCCATTTGCGACGTCTGCTTTTACAAGCTCGCGATCCCTTTCGCGGGGATCACCGAAACCGCCGCCGCCTGCGGTTTCAATCAGAACACGATCACCTGGGAAGAGACGTGTGACCAATTTCGATTGGACGATCTCTTCGTCCCCATTCGCTCGATAGATCACCGTGCGCGCGCGCATTCCGGGTTCTCCACCGAAAGCCCCGGCGGGGGAGCAGAAATGCCGTTCACCACGGTGCGTAAAGGTCACTTCACCTTCTAGAACCATGTACTCGCGCTCAATGCCCAGCCCGCCGCGCTGCCGTCCTGCCCCCCCGGAATCCTGTCGTAGACGGGTTTTGGTGATACGAATGGGAGCATCGCGTTCGAAAGATTCTACAGGTAGATTCATGCAGTTTGTGGCATCGGTTTCGACGACGTCCACGCCATCTCTGTCTGTGCCGGCGCCGCTGCCGCCCGCGATCAATTCACCGACCACATAGCGCCTTCCTTTTCTGTCGGCCCCACCAAACATAAGCGCCAGCATTTCACCAGCGGCGTCTGCGCCGACCACGTCGGGCAGGATATTACGCAGCGAACCGAGAATAGCCCCTGTCGCCCGCTTGATCGTAGCCGTTCGGGAGTTCACAGGCGCTGGTTCGATCGGGTTTAGGATACTACCCTCGGGTAGATTCAGGTCGACAACCCGAAAACATCCACCATTTGTTGGAATTTCTTTGCCGGTAATGGTGCGTAGAGCGAAATAGGCAGCCGCCTGGCTTCCCGAAGGAACGACATTGAAAGGCCCACGCACCTGAGGACTGGTGCCGGTGAAATCACAGATGAAACGTCCATCTTTCAGCGTCACCGACACCTCGATCCGGATCCGCTTATCCAGTTCAATCCCATCATTGTCGTTGAAGTCGACATAGGTGTAGGTGCCCTGAGGCAGTTCTAACAGCGCCTCACGCGTCATCTTTTCGGAACGGTCAAGAAGCTCCGAGAACAAGTCCAACATCAAGTTGGCGCCATGACTCTTGGTTAGCTCGGCTACCCGACGTGCTCCAACAGTGCAGGCCGAGACCTGCGCGTTGATGTCGCCCATAAAGGTATCAGGAATGCGGCTATTAAGACGCAGAATCCGAATAACGGTTTCATCGAACGTCTCAAACCCACTGCGAAACTTTAGCGGTGGAAGGCGCAACCCCTCTTGGTAGATCTCAGTTGCATTAGTTGGGATCGATCCGGGCGACATCCCCCCCACGTCCTGATGGTGGGTCATGGCCGCAGCAAAGGCCACGGGGCGCCCCTCAGAGAAGATCGGCATCACCAGCGCAATATCGGGCAGGTGCGTTCCCCCTAGATAGGGGTCATTCATTAGGTAGATGTCACCCTCGTCCATGAGGGACGGTGGAAACTCCGAGACAATCCGTTTCACCACAGGAATCATTGTCGCCAGATGGATCGGAATAGCGATTGCCTGCGCCAACGACTCCCCTTCCAAAGTGAAAAGGCTCGCGGAAGCATCCAACCCTTCGCGCACGATTGGCGAGAAGGAAGAACGGAGCAACGTTGATTGCATCTCGTTCGCGATGCCCTCGAGCTTGTTGCGAACAACTTCGAGTGTGATCGGATCAATTGCCTTGCGCTCAGACATCATGCTTTTCCCTTCTCTTCAGACAGAAGGATGTTGCCTCCCTCCATTACCTCAATCGACCACCCTGGTGGCACCACGGTTGTTGTGTCGGACTGTTCGATCACCGCCGGTCCCGATAATTTGCAATTCGGTGTGAGGAGTTCCCGATCATAGACATCGGCGTCTATTCTACCGTCGTGTTCCGGCACTATGATTCCACGGCGACCTTTCCGTGCTTCGTCTCCGCTCAATGCATCCGACATTTCATCCAGTACCGTGTCTCCGCCGGAGCGATGGATGGCGCGAAGGTTTACAATCTGAGCAGGAGAGTCCGCAGCGTGACCAAAAACACGGTAATGCGCATCGCGGAAACCGGAATAAAGCTGCTCAACAATGTCGTCGTCAGGCGTGAAAGAAACCTCAAGGTAGTGCGATTGTCCGACAAAACAGACATCTGCAAAGTAGCGAACTTCGGTATCCTCCGGACTTACGCTCTCTTTGCTCATGAGTGCTGCGCAACCAGAATCCAGATCCCCCAAAATCTTGCGGACATCTTCAAGCGACAGTTCGTCAAGGCGATGTGCAAAGGCAACCGACTTTTCGTGTTCGATTACAGCGGACAACAGTCCTGTTGCTGATAAAACACCCGGATGGCGCGCGATAACAATGCGATTGATGCCAAGTTCTTTCGCCAGTGACGTGCAATGTATGCCACCTGCGCCACCCAGCGGCAAAAGCGCGAAATCACGAGGATCATAACCCTGTCGGATTGAGACCAATCTAATTCCTTCAGTCATCTGTGTATTCACAACCCGGTGAATCCCGAGGGCTGCCTCCTCGACACTCAGGCCAAGAGGTTTTGCTACCTTCTCCTCGATCACCTTGAACGACAGCTCCGGCTCCAATTTGAGAGTGCCCCCTGCAAAGTAGTCAGGATCGAGATAACCCAGAACAATCGAAGCATCAGTCACCGTGGCATCTTCGCCTCCTCGTCCGTAGCAAGCGGGACCAGGCTCAGACCCCGCAGAGTGCGGTCCGACGCGCAGTCCTCCGGCTCCGTCAATCCAGGCGATTGACCCGCCACCAGAGCCGATCGCATTCACGTCAACCATCGGTACCCGGATGTTGTAGCCGGCAACATATCCTTCCGGACGGATCAGTGGCTCCCCTGCCCGGATGAGTGCGATGTCGGAACTTGTGCCCCCTATATCGACGCTGATCAGATCGTTAACCCCTGCGGCCTGCCCAACCATCTGGGCGCCAATCACGCCGGCAGCTGGACCAGAAAGGAAAAGGCGTACTGGACGTTGCCGAGCAACCTCACTACAGGCGATGCCACCGCGCGATTGCATGATCTGGAGCGGCGCGGGCACACCGAGGCTTTCAAGTCCTTCTTCCAGATTTGCGAGATACTTGTCGATCACTGGCTTGATATATGCGTCAAACGTAGTCACCACAGTGCGTTCATACTCGCGGAAGGCAGGATCGACCTCGCAAGATAGAGACAGAGCCAAGTCAGGATACATCTCGCGAATGATCTCGGCGGCACGTCTTTCATGGGAGGGGTTAACGAACGAGTAAAGGAAGCAAATGGCGACCCCCTGCGCTCCGCTGTCCACTAGCCGCCTAGCTGCGGTCCGCACGGACTCTTCGTCGAGTGGCGTGATTATCTGGCCCTCAGGGTCGATGCGCTCAATTATCTCGTGCCGGAACGCACCTGGCGCTAGGTATCCGGGCTCTTCGGGATCAAGTACAGCAGCGTAAAGTGTATGACGAATCTGCCGACCGATCTCCAGAATGTCCTTGAACCCTTCAGTTGTCAGAATACCCGTTTTTGGTCCCTTGCGCTCGATCACGGCGTTCGTCGCGACGGTGGTGCCATGTACAAAACGTGCAATATCTGATGCAGGAACACCCCAATCGAGCTCCAGCCTCCGAGCCGCCTCCAAAACGGCTTTGCTTGGGTCACTGCGGGTCGTCGGCACCTTCATCACGCGAAGCGGCTGGCCGGGCTCCCGACACACCACATCTGTAAAAGTGCCGCCAATATCCACACCTATCTCAGCCATGATTTCTCTATTGTCCTATCTCTCAAGATGATCTCTGATTTTGTAATAGTGTTCCATGATACGCATTCCCGTGCGCCGGAACGCATGGAATGGGATCGGGGAAAAACTACCCGTTGACATGGGGCCTGATGGGAGCGTGTCCCCTGCGGCCATCGCGGCCAACCTGCGGCCCATAAGGCTGGTCAGGGCCACACCCCGCCCACCATAACCAATAGCGTATAGCAACCCCTCCTCCTGCCGACCAATATGCGGAAAAGCGTCGAGTGTGACAGCGACCATACCCGACCAGCGGTGGGTCACTTTGACTCCGGACAGATGCGGAAATGTCGCCGCCATTTGACGTTCCAGGATACGATACGCGCCAGGATCAATGCGCTCTCCCGTGATGTCACCGCGCCCACCAAAGAGGAGCTGGCCCGACGGCAACATCCGAAAGTAACTCACAAGTCGGCGTGTATCGGTTGCGGGCAATAGGCTAGGCACCGTCGCGGCCCTCTCGTCGTAGCTTAGTGGCCGCGTGACGATAACCGAGGAAGCCACCGGGATGATCCGCTTGTAGAGGTCGTCCTTTCGACGCAACGCAGATGAGTAACCGTTCGTCGCTACGATCACGCATCTCGCCCTCACACTAGCTTCCGGCGTTCGCGCCAACCAGTGACTGCCCTCTCGCTCAAGCGACAGAACCGGCGACCCGGAATGCACCGGAACGCCTCGCCGTTCGAGGGCTTCGGCAAGGCCGCAAACATAATTGTATGGATGCAGGCACGCCCCTCTAGGGTCCAGGTATGCCCCTTTGTAAATTGAAGTACCCAACATCTCAGCGGCATCGCCTGCGGAAAGAGTCCTAGCCCTCTCATCGCCCGCCACCTCACGCAGCCACTCGCAATCGGCCTTCAAACCCTCCATCGCCAACTCACTGTGGGCCGGCGTCAGGTGCCCGTTCCGTTGAAAATCACATTCAATACCAAAGTCCGCAACTGTTTGCTCGAGGGAATCCACCGCTTCGACAACCTGGCTGAATAGATCTCGAACTACTTCATGCCCGAACCGCCGGGCCAGAGTTGAAAAGTTAGCTTTATAGCGCGGCACAGCAAAGCCGCCGGTGCGCCCACTGGCCCCCCAACCGATATCCTTTCCTTCAACCACAAGGCAGTCAATCCCGCGCTCAAGCAGATCCCGCGCTGCGGATAGCCCAGTGAAACCACCTCCAATGACGAGCGTGTCAACGCTGCAATCACTCGCCAACACAGGGTGGCGCGCCATCCGGCTTGCAGTCGCCCGCCAAAAGGACTCGGGGTGCGACACGGGATTTGACGAAAGACTCATTCCACTTCCATTTTTGTAATATATGAAAATACTAGGAAGGAATTTTTTGACTTACAATCAAAAAACTTGCCTCTATGAGAAAAATGTAAAAACTATTGGAAATTACGTTTAGGGCAGATGCATGACCCAGCAGATCAAACCCGACGAACAGGATGACTCGATTGGCGATGTCATCAAGGCGCATCGAAAGAACCGGAATCTAAGTTTGCATGTTGCTGCCGAACTCACAGGCCTATCAGTGAGTATGATCAGCAAGATCGAGCGCAATCTAACGTCACCTTCCGTACGATCGCTGTATGCTCTCAGCCGTGGGCTCCAGATTCCGCTTGGAGCAATATTCAATGGATTGGACGGCGAAAACGACCTCCAGTCAGCGGTCGAAACCATCCCCGACGATACCGAATCTCGCATGGTAGTTCGCAAGGCGAACCGCAAATCTTTGGACTTTGGTGAAAAACGACTCGTGAAAGAGCTCTTGACGCCTCAGCCAATCGGAAAGCTAGAGCTTCTCATGGTGGTTCTTGCACCCGGCGGATCAACGGGTGAGGACGTTTTCTCGCACGTTGGGGAAGAAGGCGGTTTAGTCATGACTGGCGCACTTGAACTCTGGGTGGATGAAACCAAGTTGCTACTTTATCCAGGCGACAGCTTCACATTCGAAAGTCATAAGACGCACTGGTTTCGCAACGCGGCCGACGAAGAGACAAGAGTGCTCTGGATCAACACACCACCCATTTATTGATCAGCGGATGCGTCACCACTGCGTGCCCGACCGTTGTCATAGTTTTTCTAGCGCTTTAAACTTCTGAGAATGTGGCCCTCGTAAAAGGTTGCAACGCGGCGGCGTTGCGTATCGCAAAAGTCCACGGCACGACGCACCAATGCCCCCTTGGAAGGAGCTAGAGCTTTCGGTCAAGGCGCATGTTGCCTTCGAGCTCGGTGCACACCTATTCGGCAGTCGTGTGGGCTTGTGGTGGCAGACTAACATGACTCGAGGACTGATTTCCGATGCCCCTCCCTGCACGCATGGAGATGCAATATCCGCTCAAATACCTCATATCCAGCTCAGAAATCACCCGTTTGGCAGTCAAGATGTAAGTGCGAGTTTCACTGCCACCACACAACGCTAAAGACGCGCTCCACTAACGCGGAGGCGTCAGGCACCTCGATCAAGAATGCAGCGCCTCTAGGCGCTAGAGTTTCAAACAGAACGGCGCCGCCGCTCTAACGCAGTGGCGCCTTACCTGCGCAGCATAGATGAAAGCCTCCTATGGCGCCGCAATGAAAGAAATCGGGAACTCGGATCAGCAGCGCACGGGTCGCTGGTTAAACAAGCGTGCAGAGAATTCACACCTGCCCTTTAGACGAAGGCTTCGCCGCAATGCTGCCCCTTGAATGAGACATTCGCTGCGGCTGCGCAATCAGGTGATGGGTGAATTCACGAAATGCGGACCTTTCTGCCGTTCGGAGCAACTGTTCGATCGACGCTGTGCGAGCAGATCGATCCCGCCTGGGCGAGTCACTCCGCCGCGTGGGGCAGATTCTCCGGCACGACACCTTCAGCCTCGGCTTCCGCACGCAGCCAGTGTCGAAACGCGGCGATCCGCTCATCTTCTGCACGGTCTTCAGGGGTTGCGATCGCATAGATCGACATGGGCAGCGTTGTTACGTCGAACAGGCGCTGCAATCGGCCAGAAGCGATAGTGCTACGGACCACAGCGTCGTAGGCCAACGAAACGCCCTGATGTTGCTCGACCATCGTCGTCGAAAGCTCGCAGTTGGGAAAGGTTGGCCCTGGCGGCAATTCGGCCCCGGTAAGGCCCGCCTCGGCAAACCATTCGGACCAGGCATCGTCGGTCTCATCGTAGAAGAGAGTGAGGCGCAGCAAGTCTTGCGGGTGCTGCACGTTCTCACGCTCCTGCAATGCCGGAGAGATCACCGGATAGCGCGTCGAAGCCATTAACGGCTCCACGAGTAAACCCGGTGTTGGACGGTCGGACCATTGGATCACCACGTCCGCGTCGTTCGTAGTGAAGTCGAGCGAGGGGGCGCCGTTCGAGACCCGCAGCCGGATTTCACGGGCGAAGTCCAGCCGCGGCAAGCGGGGCACCAGCCAGCGCGCCGCAAAACCGGGGGTCGAGAGAACGCGCAAGGTTCGGGGTGCCTCGCACACGGCCTCTGTCTCGTTGAGGAACGTGTCAAGCAGGTGGGTCAGTTTCCCAGCATACGTCTCACCCGTATGGGTGAGCGTGATACGGTTGCCAGAGCGCTCGAAGAGTTTCGTGTCGAGAAAACTTTCCAGTGCCTTGACCTGGTGGCTGATGGCCGAAGGCGTAAGACACAGTTCGTCTGCGGCGGCCTTGACCGACCCGTGCCGCGCAGTGGCCTCGAAGGCTCGGACTGCGCTGAAAGGGGGAAGTTTGCGTCCCATCTCCCTGCCTGAATTAAACTCACGCAAGCCTGAAAAGCGATCGTTCGGTGACGTAGCGGAGACAGAGTAACATCAGGATACCAAATCTCAAAGTCACGCAACGGAGGGACTGATGCATCACTCCAGTTTCGCAACGGCACTCGCCACGGCTCTGATCGTCCTGGGCCCAACGCTGCCGCGCGCCGAGATCTCGAGGTATGCGCCGGGCGCTGAGTGGCAGCAGGCGGACGGCATGACCACGCTGGTCTCAACGCTAGAGGGATGGCTCGATGCACAGGCAGACTGGCCACGACGCGATGGGGTCCCTCGTGTGCGCCTCGTTAGCGCGTGGCAGGCGGCGGTGCGGCGGGATGCGACGACAAGTTTCCAGCCCGGTCGCTTACGGGGGCTCTACGATCCTGACCGCTCCGAGATCCTTTTGGTGCGGCCTTGGGACCCAAGCAATGCCTTGGATGTCAGCGTGCTGTTGCACGAGCTCGTGCATCACCGACAGGCGCCTCATCACTGGTATTGCCCGGCCGCACAGGAGTTGCCAGCCTATCGGCTACAGGAAGTCTGGCTGGTCGAACAGGGGCTCTCGATCGACGTGAATTGGGTGGCCGTGGTGCTCGACGCCGGATGCACCCCGCGGGACATACATCCAGAGTGAACGGTCGGACGGAGCTGTGGAAGGCCCATGGATGCCGCAACGCAAAGCAAGAAACGCTTTCCGCCGCTTTACTGTGCGGTGTTAGCTCTTCGGCACGTCGCGGACAGTTGCGCACGGGGCAGACTTTCGGTGGCGCGGCAATGTAACAAACTACACCTGTGGAACTGTAGCGGAACGGCCCATAATGGCACTTTCATGCTTTCCATGCCAGCATATCTGACGGCAACGAGGCACGCCACGCGCTGGAGCCGACTGCGGGACACATGCAGGACCGACGCGGTTAGGTGCCGTAGAACTCCAGCATCAGGACCTCGGGCACCCTGCGGTTCAGCCTTGCTCTTGCCTGCGACAGCTTGCGCCTCGCGGCCATGAACTGCGCCAGGGCGCGTTGCCGCCGGTCATAGACCTTCCGCACGGGGGATTTCGGCGCCCCAATAATCCGTCGCGGCGGTCGATCGCCATCGGGGAACCAACCCCGCGCGGCCGCGCAGGCGCGCCGCCAGGATAGGTCCGCCTCGGCATAGCGCAGGTATGTCATCGTCAGAACGCGCCGACGAAGGTCCAGATCGTTGTGCATCATCTCCTCCCCGACAATTGCACTCCTCCAACACGATAATAGCACGAAACCGCCCGCTGGGTCAGCACGGGCGCGTCCGGCGTCACGGTTTTCGTATGCTTTCATACCGGTTGAGCAACTCCAGCCGCAGATCCTCGGGCTGTTCATCAACCGCCTGCCGCAACATTCGTAACTCGCGCTGGGACTTGTGCAAGCGGTCAATCAGCGACAGGATCACCGGGATCGTATCCCCCGAAATCGCCATGTCCTTTCTCAGGTCGCACAACAGGCGAATGCGCGCGATATCCAGCTCGTCAAAAAACGGCCCATCCTCGCCCTGCGCGGGCCGCACCCAGCCTTCGCGCACCCAGCTGCGCAAGTCCCGGATAGTCAGGCGCTCGACCCATGCCACAACGGTACGTTCATCGTAACTCATATCGCCCTCCGCAATGTCTCGCGCGGATCGAAGCTCTGGTGGGCGCGCCAGCGTCTCGCGATTTCCTCCATCTCTTCATCCACTTTCTCCGGCAGCACGATCCTGATGCGAACGATCTGATCGCCATGGCCGGTATTGCCCACCGGAAAGCCCTTGCTCTTCAATCGCAGCTGACGCCCTGATGAGACGCCTTTTGGGATCGTCATGGCAACCATGCCCGAGATCGTCGGCACATCGACCTTCGCCCCCAGAACGGCCTCATCGAAGGTCACGGGCAGCTCCATTTCGATATTGTTGCCGGCGCGGGTGAACACCGAATGCGAGCGCACGGCGATCGTGATCAGCGCGTCGCCGGGCGGACCCTGGCCGATCCCCGGCCCACCCTTGCCGCGCAGGCGCAGCGTCTGGCCATCGTTGAGCCCGGCCGGGATCGCGACCTCTATCGCCTTTCCGTCGGGCATCGTGATGGCCCGCTTCGCACCGCGGGCGGCATCCATGAAATCCACCTCGAGATGATAGCGTATATCGCGCCCGCGGGCGTGGAAGCTGTGCTCGTAGCTTTGCCCGCCGCTGCCGCGTTGCCGCCTGCCGAAGATATCCGAGAACAGGTCCGACATATCTTCGTACTCGCCGGTATCCCCTCCCGGCTCATAACGCTCGGCGCCCGGGCGGCTGGTGTAATCACGGTAGAATTGTCTCTCGGGGCGTTCATGGCCTTGCGCGTCGATCTCACCGGCATCGAACCGCTTGCGCTTCTCCGGATCGCCCAGCAGATCGTAAGCCGCAGAAATAATCTGGAACTCCGACTTTTTCCCGGGATCGTCGGGGTGAAGGTCCGGGTGGAGCTTCTTGGCGAGCTTCCGATAGGCCTTCTTGATCTCGTCCTGCGTGGCCCCCGTGTCCACGCCCAGAACCCTGTATGGATCATCCGTCATCGCGCACCCTCCCATCATGCGGCGCCGCGACCCCGCCCGGCCACCGCTCGCGGGAAATGCATCGTGCGCGCATCCGCCGCCGGCGGCAGGTGAGGACGCCGTGCCATGTCATGCCGCACGGACCTGCCGGACCCAAGCCTCGATATCTCGTGCCGACATCGCACCGGCCAGCCGTTGAACCTCACGCCCGCCCTGGAACGCTATCAGCAACGGAATGCCCCTGATACCGTGGACCTGCCCCGCTTGCGGATAGGCTTCCGTGTCCAGCTTGGCGCAGCGGGCGTGCCCTGTCAGCAGGCCTGCAGCCTTGGCGAATTCCGGCGCCATCATCCGGCAGGGCCCGCACCACGACGCCCAGAAATCAACGATCAGCGGCAGATCATCTATCCGCACCGCCTTCTGCAGGATATTAAAAGACACGTCCTGCGGCTCTCCGCTCAATAAGGGCGCGCCGCAGCTGCCGCATTTGGGCCCCGCGCCGAGCCGTTCGCAAGGAACCCTATTGCCCTGACCACAAACCAGACAAGCCAGCTTCAAGCCCAAACCTCCCTTTAAACGATGATGAAAGGCTAAACCGGAAATTCAGGCCCGACTTTGCGCTCGGTCAAATCCCGAGGCGGGTCGCTTCATTCCTTGTCATATTGAAGCTTTGTTGCAAACGCCAGCAAAGCCGAACTAAATGCACAACGCAGCGAATGACTGCTTACCGCCCTTCGCGACAATCACAGCGTGCGTTCCCCAGGAATCATTAGAATGACAGACGGCGATGTGGCCTGCCCTATTGAGTGGTCCGGCTTGCCTCTTAGTCCGACCCTGAGCCTTCTACCGCCCTCAGGAAGAGCTTTCGGGCTTTCTCCGCCCTCCAGAACCTACAGGGAAGCGAACTTCAATTGATTGAAACCAACACAAAAACACCCTTCAGGCCACCACACCAACGATCGCGTGGCCGCATAGATCTGGGCGATTTCGCCTACGTACATAACGGTGTCCCGCATTCCGCGAAGCGCTATTTCGGGGTCAGGCCCAAGCCTCTCGACAATATAGCAACCCGCTGTAACATCGTGGCTGTATCAACCGAGACCAATACCGGAATCTAGGGCACAGCCAGTCGAGTGCGGCAGACAGGCGCTCCAACGCTCTGACATTCAACGCCCCAAACCGAGATCGAAACCTCGGCAGCTCAGCGCAGAAAAGAACCCTCCACGATCAATTGTACCGCACTCAAACGGCCTCCAGCGCGATCGCAATGCCCTGCCCAACGCCGATGCACATGGTCGAAAGCGACCTTTCGCCCGGCTTAAGCTCCAACATGGCCGTTCCCGAGATTCGTGCGCCGGACATTCCCAGAGGGTGGCCCAGAGCGATTGCCCCGCCGTTCCGATTGACGCGCGGATCATCATCTTCGATCCCGAGAGCTCGAAGCGTCGCAAGGCCCTGAGAGGCGAAAGCCTCATTTAGTTCTATCACCGCAAACTCCTCCTGCCGCAGACCGAGACGGCTCATCAGCTTGCGAGACGCGGGAACGGGACCAAACCCCATGATACGCGGCGGCACTCCGGCAGTCGCACCTCCAAGCACCTTTGCGATCGGCACCAGACCATTTTCGCTCACCGCCTTCTTTGAGGCGAGGATCAGCGCCGCTGCCCCGTCATTCACACCCGATGCGTTGCCTGCTGTCACGGTGCCATCCGCATTGACGAACGCCTTGAGCTTCTGCAGCGCATCCAACGTTGTGCCGGGGCGCGGATGCTCATCCTCTGACACGACAACTGGATCACCTTTGCGCTGCGGGATCGTCACCGGCACGATTTCACGAGCCAGACGCCCGCTTGCGATCGCCATCCCTGCCTTCTGCTGAGACCTCAAGGCGAACTGGTCCTGGTCGTCGCGGGAAATGTTGAACTCGTCAGCGACGTTCTCAGCGGTTTCAGGCATGGAATCCAAGCCATATTGCGATTTCATGAGCTTGTTGACGAAACGCCAGCCGATTGTCGTATCATGGACCTCACTTGCACGGGAAAAGGCGGCTTGCGCTTTCGGCATCACGAAGGGCGCGCGCGACATCGACTCGACTCCCCCCGCTATCATCAGATCGGCCTCGCCTGCCTTGATTGCGCGGGCAGCAACGATCACCGCATCCATACCGGAGCCGCAGAGCCGGTTAATTGTCGTACCCGGTACGCAATCGGGATAGCCCGCCAGCAACAGTGCCATGCGCGCCACGTTTCTATTGTCTTCGCCCGCCTGGTTCGCGCAGCCGACGACCACATCATCAATGGCGCTGAGCCGCATGTCAGGATTGCGCGCGGCGAGTTCAGCGAGAGGGATCGCACCCAGATCATCGGGTCTCACCGATGACAAGGCGCCGCCATAGCGGCCGATAGGCGTGCGAATGTAGTCGCAGATATATACCTCGTGGCTTGTCATGCCAGTTCCTCGGGTACGATCAGGTCGCCCGGCGTATCTTCGACGTGGAGTGTCGCACCGGTCACCGATTGCAACTCATTCATGGAGATGGCGGGGAGTTTTTCGCGCAGGACAAACCGACCATTAACGATGTCGATCACGGCAAGCGAAGTATAGACCCGCGTCACGCATCCCAGACCGGTCAGCGGAAAGGTACAGGTCTCTACCAACTTCGGGGAAGCGTCCTTGGTGACGTGGTCAGTCACAACTGCGACGCGCTTCGCGCCGTGAACGAGATCCATTGCACCGCCGATCGCGGGTACGCCCTTCGAGCCGACGCGCCAGTTGGCTAGGTCTCCGTTGCGCGCCACTTGGTAGGCACCGAGCACCGCCAGATCGAGGTGCCCGCCGCGCACCATTGCGAAGCTGTCGGCGTGGTGAAAAAAGGACGCTCCGGGCTTGAGGGTAATTGCTTTCTTGCCGGCATTGATCAGATCCCAGTCTTCATCACCCGGCTCGGGCGCCCCTCCGAAGCCAAGCACGCCATTCTCCGTGTGATAGATGACGCTACGGCCTTCAGGTTGGAACTGTGCGATCATCTCCGGAAAACCGATACCGAGATTCACATACGATCCATCCTCGATATCTTGAGCGGCGCGCCACGCGATTGCCGCATTCGACAGCCTGTCATTCATGAGGTTGAAATCGGACATCAATAAACGACTCCCGTGCGCACAAGGACTTCTTCCTGTTTCGGTTCAGGCACCTCGACGATCACATCGACGAAGATGCCGGGGGTGACGACCTGCTCAGGATCTATCGATCCGGGTGCACCCAGGCGGGTGACCTGGGCGATGGTCCGCGCGGCAGCGGTCGCCATCAGTGCGTTGAAGTTGCGCGCGGACATGCGGTAGGTCAGATTTCCCGCATGATCGCCATCCTGCCCTTTGATGAGTGCGAAATCAGCTTTCAACCAGGGTTCCCGCACATACATTTTCCCCTCGAATTCCTCGACCGGCTTACCTTCGGCCAGTTCTGTCCCGTAGCTCGATGGCGTGTAGAAGGCAGGGATGCCCGCACCCGCCGCACGGATACGTTCCGCCAGCGTCCCCTGAGGGACGAGCTCCAGCTCGATCTCGCCGGCCAGGTATCTCTCGTTGAAGGCCTCGGCATTCGCAGAGCGAGGAAATGAACAAATCATCTTGCGGACCATCCCCGCCTTGATCATTGCGGCGATCCCGATAGAGCCGTTTCCGGCGTTGTTGTTGATGATGGTCAGATTGGTCGGATGCCCGGTCCCGCGGAAGCGATCGACAAGCGCATGAATCAACTCGATCGGCGCCCCGGAGCCACCGAACCCCCCGATCATTATCGTTGCCCCATCGGAAATGTCGCCGACAGCCTCGGCGACACTAAGCGATACCTTGTTCATACAGCGTCTCCTTCTTTGTCCTTTGTGCCGATTTCACGAACTGGCTGAATCAAGCACGAAGGGAAGTTCCTCCTGCACACCGGCCATCAGGATATCAGCGATCCTAGCACGCTGCGCATCATCCATCGGAAGCGATAGGTAGATGTCGCCACGCGGAGTCAGGGCCAGACCGCGGTCCAGCGCATTGAGGTGCACCAGCTGACGCAACGTGATGCTCCTCGGATCGGTTTGCGCCAGGGTCTCGGGCACATCTTGCCCGAGATGCAGGCTGAGGATCGACCCCATACCGCTGGCGCGCACTGCCAGCCCGGCTTCGGCGAAGCGGGAGTTCAGCCCAGTGCGGAAAGCCTCGCATTCTGCGAGAAAACGCGCCGCACGGTCCGGGGTAAAGACCTTGCGCAGCCCCGCCAGCCCGCCGGCCATGGACAGCACGTTGTTGTTGAAGGTGCCCGCATGGGTCAGCGCATCGGGACGCGCGGGATCGAAACGCTCCATCACCTCGGCGCGTCCGCCAAAGGCGCCAAAGGGCAGCCCTCCACCCAGGTATTTCCCCAGCGTCGTCATGTCGGGATTGACGTCGTATTCCCGCTGAAGCCCCCCTGCCCCAAGACGTGAAGTCTTGACCTCGTCGAATATCAATATGGCACCGGCGCGCGTCGCTTCACTTCGCAGCATCTCCAGAAAAGCGCGGCGAGCCGGGATATTTCCAGCAGCACCGATCATCGGCTCGACGATGATCGCAGCCAGTTCGCCCGCTTGGGCGCGGATCGCGGCGCGGGTAGCCTCGGTGTCGTTGAAGGTGGCCATGCGCCAATCAAAGGGCACGGCCATAGGCGATGGACCCTTGCCAAAGGTAAGGACACCGCCATGATAGGCACCCTCGAAAGCCATGACCGCACTGCGGCCCGTTACATTTCGTGCCGCCTGAAGTGCGAACAGATTGGCCTCGGTCCCAGAATTGCAGAACCGGATCCGCTCGATCGATGTGAACCGGCTGCACAACAAGTCAGCAAAGGGCGCTTCATAGCGATTTGGGCCACTCAGCACCAACCCGTCTGCCAACGCCGTCTGCAAGGCCTCTGCAATGTCGGGGGTATCATGGCCGTAAAGCCCTGCAGAGAACTCGCCCGCGCAATCGACATAGTCGAAACCGTCGATATCGGTCAGCATATCTGCATGCCCGCGGACAATGACGAAGGGAAAAGGCGCCATGTGCAGCACGCTGCGGGTATTTCCACCGGGCATGACGCCACTGGCCCGCGCGTGATGTTCCCGGCTGGCGGGACGTTTGGCGCCATACGCGGCGCGCCGTTCGGCAAGGCGATCCAGAGAGTGACTGGTCATGCGAGCTCCTTCAACGCATCGGCAAGAGCCAACGAAAGGCGCTCAACGATTTCGTCCAGTTCATGTTGCGATGCTGTGAGGGCCGGTGCGAGCAGGATATGATCGCCCTTGGTTCCGTCCACCGTCCCCCCAGAGGGATAGATCATCAGACCACGCGCCATCGCCGTTCGCTTCACCACGGCATTCAGGGCAAGAGCGGGATCAAAAGGTTCGCGACTTTCGCGATCACGAACGAGTTCAACGCCAAGGAACAAGCCCCGCCCCCGGATATCACCGACATTCGGATGCTGTCCGAAACGGGATTCAAGCCCTGCTCGCAACGCGGCGCCGCTGCGCTGCGCGCGCCTTACGAGCCCCTCATCTGCAATGATCTTCTGCACCGCAAGTGCCCCCGCGCATGCGACGGGGTGTCCCATATAGGTCAGCCCGTGGCCGAGCTTGCCACTGCCGCGGGAAATCGCGTCGACGATCCGCGCACCGATCAGGACCGCACCGATCGGCACGTAGCCGCCCCCCAGCCCCTTGGCCATGGTCATCAGATCCGGCGCGACACCGTCCTCCAGGCAGGCGTGTTGATGACCGGTGCGCCCCGCACCACACATGATCTCGTCCAGGATAAGCAGGACATCATGTTCATCACAGATCCGGCGGATTTCCCGAAGATAACCCTCGACCGCAGGAGCGCATCCCAGCGTCGCGCCAACCACGGGCTCAGCGATGAAGGCCGCGACGTTTTCGGCCCCGAGCCGCAGGATCGTGTCCTCCAGCTCCTGTGCGGCGCGCAGGCCATACGCGATTTCGGTCTCATCAGATCGCTGGTCGCGATAGGCATAGCAAGGCGAGATGAAAGCCGCGTCGAACAGGAACGGCGCATAAAGCGCCCGGCGCGCGGGATTGCCACCCACAGATAGCGCACCCAGAGTCGCCCCGTGATAGCTTTGCCGACGCGCGATGATCCGGGTCTTCTGTGGCTGGCCACGTTCGACCCAGTATTGTCGCGCCAGCTTTAGCGCCCCCTCCACAGCCTCTGACCCGCCCGCACAAAACGCGACCCTGGCAATCCCTTCAGGCGCCGAGGCGACAAGCATGTCGGCCAGTTCCTCTGCGGGCTCGGATGTGAAGAAAGACGAGTGTGCATAAGCCACCTTGTCGAGCTGCGTCAGTATTGCCTCGCGTACCTTGGGCTGGCCATGCCCGATTGCCGAGACCGCCGCGCCCCCGGACACCGCATCGAGATATTCCCGGCCGTCACCATCCACGACCCAGAGACCGTGCGCGCTTTTCAACTGCGGCAGCGGTCCGTCAACCTGACGGTGGAGGATCGCGCTGGCGCTCATGACTCGGCCTCGTGTGGATCAAGATAGCCCTGAAGGCGGTCTTGCTCGGCGGATTCCCGGGCGCGATCCGCTCCGGGGCCATAACCGCCGCCGCCGGGCGTGTTGACTTCGATCCAGTCGCCGGGGCGAAGCACAAAGTCCTCGCCCTTTGAGCGGTGCTCGGGTTCGATGACCTTGTCCCCCTGACCGATGCGGATTCGGTTCGGCTCTCCCGCCTCGCCGCCAAGGATACCCGGCGGGCCATAGCGTCCGTGCTCCATCAGGAACGACGCCCTCCCCTGCCCGCGCCTCAGAGTGAGGCGATAGCTGACGCCAAGGCCGCCACGATGCTGCCCCGCGCCACCGGATCCGGTGCGCAGCCGGTAACTGTCGAACAGGATGGGATAGCGCTGTTCGAGGATCTCGACCGGTTGGCTCTTAGATATCCCGATCGTCGAACAACCATTGTTGAGACCGTCACCATCCCACCAGCCACCATAGCCGCCGCCCGAGAAGTAATACATGATGTATCCCTCGCCGGTTTCGGGATCGGTACCTCCAAGGCTCAGATTGCCGCTCGTGCCCGCGGGCGCGGCGAACAGCCGGTTCGGGATCGCCTGCGACAGCGCCAGGAAGACCGCTTCCATCACACGCTGCGACACTTCGGCCGCACAGCCCGCGACCGGTCGCGGATACTCGGCGTAAAGGAAGGTGCCCTTGGGCATTTCGACTGTGATGGGCTCAAAACAACCCGCATTCATCGGCACATCGGGAAAGATATGCTTGAGACCCACATAGACCGCCGAAAGAGTCGATGCCCAGACCGAGTTGAGCGGCCCCTGGCAAGGTGGGCTTGATCGCGAGAAATCGAACGAAATCTCCTGCCCGCTGACAGAGACAGTCAGATTGACCTCCAGCGGTTCATTGACCACGCCGTCGCTGTCCAGATAGGCGGTGCTGGTGTAGCGGCCGTCGGGAATACTCTCGATATGATTGCGCATGAGACGCGCCGAGCGCGTTTCGAGCTCGGCGATTGCGGCCTCGACCACATCCGCGCCATATCGGTCAAGAAGCGCGGTCAGCCGACGCGCACCGCTGTTGAGTGCCGCGATCTGCGCACGAATATCCCCAATCCGTTCGTGTGCCACCCGAATGTTGGAAAGGACCATCTGCACGATGTCCTGTTGCATCTCGCCACGCTTCACCAGCTTCACGGGCGGAATTCGCAACCCCTCCTGGTGGATCTCCGTGGCGGTGCTGTTGAACCCTCCGGGCACCATCCCGCCCGTGTCGGGCCAGTGGCCGGTATTCGCCAGATAGCACCAGGGGCGACCTTTGTAATAGAACGGACGCACCATCTTGACGTCCATCAGATGCGTGCCCCCGAGATATGGGTCGTTGACCAGTATCACGTCGCCATCATCCAGATCGTCACGCGCCTCGATAACGCAACGCGTGGTTTCCTGCATCACCCCGAGAAAGATCGGCAGGCCCAGTTCGCCCTGCGCGATCATGCGTCCGTCACCCAGCCCGTAGATCCCGTTGGACCGGTCAAACGCTTCCGAGATGACCGGTGAGAACGATGTTTTCTCATGCACGAGATCCATCTCCGAGCAGACCTGTTGCAACCCTTTCTCGATCACGGTCAGCGTGACCGGGTCGATATTGGCCAAAGGGTCGGAAGAAGCGGTTTTTGCTGTGCTTTGCATGGCGATTGTCCTGAGATTTGAGGTCATGCGGCGTCAATTTCGACGATGATGTTGCCGATATCGTCCACCCGCGAGACGGTTCCGGGATCAAGCACAAGCGTAGAATCCGCCTGTTCGACAATGGCGGGACCAACGATCTCGCCGCCCGCGGGAAGAGCGTCGCGCGAATAGACACGGGTATTGTGCCAGCCACCGTCGAAATACGCTTGGCGCTGGCCTGTCAGCGCGGTTTCGATCGACCCTTTTCCCGGTTTGAAAATCGCCAGATCGGTCTTCTCTCTCCGCCCGATGATCGTGGTGCGAATGTTCACCAGGACCGGGACCATTTCCGGCAACTCCAGATCGAAACGCGTCTTGAAAGCGCGCATGAAGGCCGCAAGCACCGTATCGGGACAGAACGTGTCTCCCTCCAGCGGAACACGAAGCACATGCGACTGCCCCTTGAACAGTAGGTCCGCCTCGTGCTGCAGTTCGATCCCGGTAACGTCCACTTTCTCGTCCCTGAGAAGAGCACGGCCCTGGCTGCGATGGTCCTCCATGATCGCGTCGATTCCAGCGCGGTCGATATCGTGGAGTGGCTGGTTAACGGTCTGTACAAAATCGTGCCGCACATCGGCCATGGCGCAGCCAAGAGCCGAGGTAAGCCCCGGAAAACGCGGCACCAAGACGCGCGGCAGGCCCAGTTCGCGGGCGATGGCCACTGCATGAAGTGGCCCCGCCCCGCCAAACGGCATCAGCGCGAAATCACGCGGATCGTGTCCCTTCTCGATCGAGATCAGGCGGATCGCACCCGCCATGTCTGCCACGGCCACATCGATGATTGCCGAGGCCGCTCGCTCGGCGTCCAGCCCCAGAGCTTCACCAATATCGGCGCACATTGATGCCCGTATGCGCTCTAGTGGCGCGGACTTGTCCGACCCGGTGATTGTCTTCGGATTGAGACGTCCAAGAAGGAAATTGGCATCAGTGATGGTGACCTTGTCACCGCCGCGGTCAAAGCCGATCGGCCCGGGAAAGGACCCCGCGCTTTGTGGCCCGATCCGCAGCATCCCGGCCTTGTCAATGCGCGCCAGACTGCCACCACCTGCCCCAACCGTATGCATGTCGATCATCGGAATGCGGATCGGGACGCTGTAGGCAAGGTCCTTCTCAGCGGTAATCACGGGCTCTCCGCCAACCACCAGCGCAACATCAAAGCTGGTGCCGCCCATGTCGCCGGTGATGATCTTGTCAAAACCCGCCGCGCGGGCAATCTGAGCCGCGGCCAGAACCCCGCCAGCGGGACCCGACATCACGGTATGCGCAGCATGATTGCCGATCAGACGTGATGACATCATGCCGCCATTCGCCTGCATGATCAGAAGCTCATGCGCAAACCCGCTGTTGCGAAGCCGGTCTGCAACGCGAGTAATATACTGACTGACGATAGGGGCGATACTGGCGTGGATCGCAGCGGTGCTGCCACGCTCGAATTCACGGACTTCACGTATGATCTCGTGTCCGGCGATAACGTGCGGATTCGGCCAGAGCTCACGCGCTATCGCGACGGCGCGACGCTCGTGTTCGGGATTGATGTAGGAATGCAGGAAATGAATCGCCAGCGATTCGACATCATCGGCGATCAGCTCCTGAATTGCGGCGCGAAGCGCACTTTCGTCCAGCTCCGTGACGACACGTCCCTGCGCGTCGACGCGTTCAGGAACCTCACGACGGTAGCGGCGCTCGATCAGAGGTTCGAAATTGCCCGAAAGCCCATAGGCATTGGGACGCGTGCGCCGCCCAAGCTCCAGAACGTCTCCGAATCCCCGTGTGGTGATCAGCCCGCAGCGCGCACCATTGCGCTCAAGCACGGCGTTGGTCCCGGCGGTGGTGCCATGCACCAGCCAGTCGACTTCGGCGGGCTTGACGCCCAGCTCCTCGAGACCTTGCAGAAAGCCCTTGGCCCGATCATCAACCGTCGTCGGCACTTTGGCCGTGGCGAACGCGCCCGTCGCGGAGTCCAGCATCAGGAAGTCGGTAAAGGTTCCTCCAACATCCACACCTACGCTGATTGTCATGACACCTCCACGGTTAAAGTTTCGTTTATCGGAATAATTTCTCGATTAATGATAATTAAAGAACCTGCGCCCAACTTTGTCAAGCGGGGTTTCGCGGCGGCGATGGCTTGTGTCTGTGGTGTGATCCAATCCATAAAGACAGGAACACCGAAGGCCCGAAGGAGTCTCACCTGTGCGTGCGCAAAGCCCCCGTCCGATTGAACGGTATTTCCAGATCATCGAGATCGTCGCAGCGTCGCAGGACGGATTGACCCTGGCCGAGATCAGCCAGATCGCAAACCTCCCCAAGCCTTCAGCGCATCGGTTGGTCAAGGCACTTCAGGAACTCGGTGTGCTGATCAGCGACGAGACCTGGTATAAGAAGTTCCGCATCGGCCCCTACATGCGCCGCATCCTGCAGCTATGCGTCGAGCCCGAAAAAGAAGCGGCATTCGCTCAGATGACAGTTGATCGACTGGCCTCAGAGCTCGGGGAAACCGCCTATGTGGTACGAATGGACCATGACAGCATTCGCTCGATCGCGCGGTCGGCTCCCGATCAGGGACATCGGCTGCACGTGCTGCCGGGCGACCTTCTCCCTGCGCATGCAGCGGCATCAGCCAAGGCAATTCTGGCGTTTCAGGACGACGTCACGGTCGCACGCTTCCTTCAGCCACCTCTGGATGCCCTGACCCCCCGCACCAAGACCGATATTTCCGCGGTAATCGCCGAGTTCAGCGAAATTCGCGAGACTGGCTTTGCGATCTGCGATCGCGAGATTGACGAGAACATCCTTGCCTTCGCCTGCCCGGTGCATATCGGCGCAATTGGGGTTATTCATGCAGTGGGCGTAACCGGCCCGGTCACGCGGCTGAGCCAGTATGATCACGCACATTGGGTCGAACCAATGAAGGCGGCGGCCGCAACATTGGGCGCCATGCTGGGTACGATGAAGCAACGCTGAGCAGCAACCACTTCCTCCTGTCGCGTCAGAACAACTGATTGGGCAGCCAAAGCACGATCCCCGGCGCCGCCATACACAACCCGACAGCAGCCAGCATAAGCATGATGAATGGGATTACCGAGCGATAGATATCCGTCATGCGGATACTGGGGGGTGCGACCCCGCGAAGGTAGAACAGGTTGTATCCGAAGGGCGGCGTCAGAAACCCGATCTCCATCATGATGATGAACAGGATGCCGAACCACACCGGATCAAATCCCAGTGCTATAACGATAGGAACGAAGATCGGCACGGTGATCATGATGATCCCGACCGTGTCGAGCAACATGCCCATCACGAAAAGAATACTCAGCATTGCGATCAGGATGATCCACCGGTTGATCTCAAGCCCGAGCACCAACCCCTCGATCAAGCGAGAGGCGCCCATCGCGGTGTAAAAGGTGGATATCGCCGTCGCACCGATGATGATCCAGAAGATCATGCAGCTCAGGTGCAGCGTGTCTTCAGCGGCCTGACGCAGCATTCTCACGCTGCATCGTCGCAGGATCAGCGCGCAAATGATCGCCCCCCCCGCGCCCACGGCGCTGGCTTCGGACACGCTGGCGATACCGCTCAGAATCGAGCCCATCACCGCAACGATCAGCAAAAGCGGCAGCGCAAGCCCCCGCAAGCTGGCGATCTTCTCGCGCCAAGAATAGCGCTGAATGTCTTGCCCGCCGCTGATTTCAGGCTGCAGCCAACCACGCACGATCAGATAGACACAAAACAGCGCTGCGATGACGAGACCCGGCATCAGCCCTCCAGCATAGAGCTTGCCGATCGAGGTGTTGGCAACGATCCCGTAGACAATCATTGTCACCGAAGGCGGGATAAGAATACCCAGCGACCCGCCCGCAGCGATGGCGCCAAGCGTGATATCCTTGCCATACCCGCGCGACAGCATCGACGGAATGGCAATCATCCCCATCGAGATGGTCGCGGCACCGCTGATTCCGGCCATTGCAGCGAAAAGCGTGCAGATCACGATCGTGCCCACAGCCAACCCGCCGCGCAGCCCGCCAAAGAACTTCTGCATCGTGTCGTAGAGATCGTCCGCGACGCGTGCGCGTTGCAGCATCGCCGCCATGAAAATGAACAGCGGGATCGCCAGGTATTCAAAGCTCGAAGCGGTAGAGAAGGCCTTGATGGGAACCATGTTCAGGGCCATTGGGCTCCAGAACAGATAGATCATGCCGATCGAGAGTCCGCCCAATGCGATTGCAATCGGCACGCCCAGCGCCAGAAACAGTCCCATTCCGGCAAAGAGCAGCGTTGTGGTCAAAACCGGATCAGGCATCGGGAATATCCCCGCGACCAAGCGCATCGCGCCAAAGACGCAACAGGTGCAGTACCCAGGCCAGACACAAGAGTCCGGCACCCACCGGCATCATCGCCTTCGCCAGCCAGACCGGGCCATTCCAGCTTCCCGTCGCGGAGCGCTCCCCCATGACAAAGGACTTGATTGCAAAATCGCCCCCCAACTTGATCAGCGCCGCCGCAAAAACCGCGAAGAGCAAGGTGGAGACGGTCGTATCGATAACGGCCTTGGCCATAGGCGCGAAATGCTCGTGCAACGCATCGACCCGAACGAAGTTGCCCTTTGCCAGCGCCCAAGGTCCGCCTAGGAAGATGAACGCGACCAGCAGCCACGCACTGACATCTCCAGCCCAAGCGGCAGAATGCCCGAACACCCCACGCGAGACCATTTCAAAGATCATCACAGCGATGATGGCCAGGACGAACAACGCCACGCACCGACCCAAAGCCGCAATGAATCCTTCCAGAACTTTGATCGTAGCGTCGAGCATAATCCCTCCGGTCAAAAAAATTCGGCCCCCACCCGTCATCGGGCGGGGGCCACGTTCCGTCAACCGGCGTTAATCGGTGCGCCCCAGATCTGCCAGGAACGCGTTCAGCATCTCGACACCGCGCTTGGCCAGGTCGTCATGCTCTGCATAGGCCTGCCAGAGGCTGCGCGCCTCAGCCTCCATTTCCACCCATTCGGCATTGGGGATGGTGCTGATTTCGACGCCAGCGTCCTGCATCTCCTGCATGGCGCGGGCATCATTGTTCATGCTGCGCATGATGTAATCCAGCGACGACGCGACGGCGGCCTCGTTCAGGATGGTCTTGATATCGTCGGGCAGCCCGTCCCAGGCCGCTTGGTTGACGGCGAAAAAGTTGTTGGGAACCGGCATCGGCGAGGGCTGCACGTAGTACTTGGCGACCTCGTGGAACGAGTTGTTCATGTTGCCCGAAGGACTGGCCCACCGCGCGGCGTCTACAACGCCCGTGGCCAACGCCGTGTAGATCTCGCCGCCGCCAAGGAAGACGGGGCTTGCGCCCATCTTTTCATACCAGTCGGCCTCGAGCCCGAACGCGCGGATCTTGAGCCCGTCGAAATCGGATTTCGAGGTGATCGGTTTGGTCGACATGATATCCCAGGGCGGGCTAAGCTGCGGCCCGAGATAATAGACACCCTGCGCGCCATATGCCTCGCGCGCCAGGTCGATGAATCCGCGCTTGTAGAAGAAGTTGAACCGCTCAATCGGGGTGCGCAGCGAACCAGGAACGCCGCTCTCAAGACTCGCGATAGGGCCCATTTTGCCGGCATAGTAGCCGCCGGTCAGCACAGCCATTTCCGTCACGCCTGCAGACACGGCTTCCAACCCGTCCTTCATCGGGAACAGCGACCCTACCGGATAGATCTCGAATGCGATCCGCCCACCTGACATTTCAGATGCAAGGTCAGCGAATTTTTCTTCCAGCGCGATGTATCCGGGTTCACCGGCGTTCAGGTTACTCTGAATCCGCCATTGGAAATCTTGTGCCGACACAGCGCCCGAGACAAGCGCACCGCCAAGCAGTGCCGCCGAGCCAAGCAATAGTTTCAGGGATTTTATCATGGGAGATCTCCTCTCTGTTGATATCAATATCTCATTAATCGAGATTTGATTTTGTTTAACGGAACTTTTGCAAAGAATTGTTTTGTAGTCAAGCCTACCTTGCGCCTTTTCAAGGGAGAAAGCCTCCATCCCGTCCGAGCGTTGAATTTTTGAGGAATGTTTTTTCGACCAATCCCACAAGCTCGACAGAGCAGACTGGCGTTGTCAGAGGAATCCGGTTTGAGGCGGCACTGAGTCCGCCCGACCCTGCCCGGATGACGAAACGCGATCCATTCAAGTATTTGAAAACCAGCCATGAAATCATCCGCTTGCCGGTGATGATGTGCGTTCGATTTCCAATCTCATTACGCAACGTCAAGGATCTACTTCACAAACGCGGGACCGACGTCAGCCAAGAATCCGCCCGCTATTGGTAGAACAGATTTAGCCCGGAATTTGTCTCGGAAATCCGAAGCTACCGAATTCAGCGAATGCGCGCCTGGTCGAACCGGCAATGGCATCTGGACGAGGTGTTCATCAAAATAAACGGCGAAACCCACTATATTTTGCGCGCTGTTGATCACGAAGGAGAAGTGCTGGACGCTTTCGTTTCAAAACGAAGAGATCGTAAAGCGGCATTGGAATTTCTCGGGTAGTTGATGAAATGCTATGATCGGCCTGAACATGTCGTGACCGAGAAACTCCGCTCCTATGGTGTCGCCATGAAGGAAATAGGCCTGCGGACCGCCAGATGACCGGGCGCTGAGTTAACAATCGAGCCGAGAATTCACACCTGCCTTTCCGACGAAGAGAGCGCGCCATTTCCCGCTTCCGGCGCATGCGAAGTTTGCAGAAATTCGCCGCCGTCCATTCTTCCGTTTTCAATCACTTCAATTCGGAACGAAGCCTCTCCAGTCGACACATCTTCAAGCGAAACCGAGCCGCTGCCCTCGGCGGGTGGCGCAATCTCTGCGTGGCATAAAGGGCAACTCCCCTACCCTAGCTGAAACTAGGCCGAATTCGCCTGACACCGCCGCCGCCGAACATTTTTACATATTTTTCAAAACTTATTGGGTTGTCGAGCCGACTTATTGACCACGTTGTTAACCACGCTAATGGACCGATTATTGGGCTCATTGTTGGATATCGGACATAGAAACGCGAATGGCCCGCAAACCTGACGGCGTGAGACGTCCTAGCACGGGCCTCTATTCGTTTGGTTGGCGGCACCCATTCAGATAGTGTCTGGCCCCCAGTCTCTGTACCAGTGATTTGGTGTTTCTCTAATAAGGTTTCAGGTACTGGCGGTCGCATATTCAGTGCGTGATGAGGCCTGATCTTCGCAATGGCCTCCACAATCAACATTCCCAACTCGCTCCCTAAAATCCGTCGAGGAAGCTTCTGAACAGAAATATCAGGGGGGGTCACTTTTGGACACCGATCACCCCAATACAGGGGGCAATCTTGCATGCCGGTTCACAGTTAGCTCCCCGATCTTCACGACCATCTGCCCGGCGAGGCTCTCGATGCCGCCGTGGAGTAGCTGGATCGCATAGGTCGGATGGTGCACCCAGACGCCGTCGTCCTTCGCCACCACCTGATAGTTGTAGGCCACTATCAGAAGGCGTGGCGTCCAGCTTGCGTAGAAATTGGGGAAGGAGGCTTCCTCATGTTCGATGGTGCCGTCGCCGTCGCTGTCGTTAAAGAAGGTGATTGTATATTTGACTGTCTGACGTCAGCGCCCATGAGACAGATTTTCGTGATTGCGTACCTTGAGACCTTACCTCGTATGAGACGCAAGGACTAGTATTTAGACTATCTAATTACTTTCCAGCGTATAGAAACCCACATTTCACCCACCCAACCTTCCATTAATCCTAAATATATAAATCACTTATCTGATGGTTTCGACGGCCACCAGAAAATCAAGGGAACTGAAATTTGAAACAATAGTTAGATATGCTATGTTGTTCTCATGACTTGGCGTACGATCGTTTTGCTATTCGGCGATTGGCGTCGAGGCAAATTAACCTTGGTTCGCCGACGCGCACTCACATCGATATGAAAGGCCAATTATGATTGAGAAGAATCCAGATAAGGGCTACGTGGCGATTTTGGGCTGGTCGCTAAATGCGATCGATGCCATTGACCGCTTTGACCGGCGCTATGTAGTTGTCGCCCCGCCCTGGGCCGAGGAATACGCCAAGGCCAATGACATTCCGTTCATCGCTTGGGATTTTGATCGGCTCAACGAGCGTTCGCATGAGATCGCTCATATGCTTAAGGACGAGGGCTGTGATGTCGCGATACCGTTATTTGAGGAAACCGTCGAATGGGCGGGAGCGATAAACTCGGTCCTTCTCGACAATCCGCGCCTTCTAGGGCAGTCGATGCTGTTCCGCGACAAGTCACTGATGAAGCGGCGTGCACAGCTGGCAGGAATTCGTGTCGGCATTTTTGAGGAGGCGGATAACCACGCAGACGTTGTGCGCTTTCTCAAGCGGGTGAACCAGACCCTCCTCAAGCTCGAAGGTGACCCCGACGATCCGATTCACTTCAAGGCGTTCGACAAGGCCGGTTGCCTTGGTCACCGCACGATCCGAACGGTCGAGGATGTCGACTCCATTTCCGATGACGAGTTTCCCGCCCTGCTCGAAAGCCATCTGGATGGCTGGGAATTTGCAGTGGAGGCATGGATCAAGAATGGCAAGATCCAATTCCTCAATATCTCGGAATACGTGACGCTTGGCTACTCGGTTTTCGTCCCCGCCACGCCGGAATTGGAATCATGGCGCTCCAAGATCGAGACGGAGATCAACAAGTTGATCAAGGCGTTCGATATCGATTTTGGGTTTATCCACCCAGAGTATTTCGTCACCAATGACGGCACAATGTATTTCGGCGAGGTCGCCTATAGGCCGCCGGGATTCAATGCACTCGAACTGATCGAGCGGGCCTACGGTTTCAACGGCTATCAAGGCATCGTGCTGGCCTTCGATCCCAAGACTACACAAGAGGAACTGGAGGCATTCTTTCCCACCCCGGTCGAGGACGCGACCGGTCATGCAGGATGTTTCGGGGCATATCCGCGCCGGCGCGTGGTTGAGCGGATGGAAGTCCCCGAGGAAACCGCCAAGGATCCCTATTTCGAGTTTCATGAACTGGCCCAGCCGATGCAGCAGAAGGTGACAAAGCGCACGGCTTTCGGTACGCATTGGGGGCTCGTCTACTTTTTCGGCGAGGATCCGCATCGCCTGCGCGATCTACTGAAGGCACAGGAAGAGCTTGATTTCTATGTTTGATCATACCGGAGCGCAGGGCTGATGGCGGATATAGATCAAGTTGTTGAAGCGGACCGCCTCGCCGCCACGCTCGAAGGTCCGCTGGAGCATCTTCGGCAGGCCCGCCCCTTTGCCAAGCCGCGTTTTCAGGCGCAAATTCTGGACTTGTCGGGGCGGCTTCTGCGCGCGCGGGGCGGAATAGAAAAACTTCACCTTCTAGCCCCGCGCATGGATGCGGCAGGGCTCTTTGCCGGGTCCGACTGGGATGCACCCGCCAACCTCCTTCCGGGCCTCGTTTCGGGCACGCTCGAGCACGGCGCGCCGGCATCGGTCTCGGCCGAGGCGGTCAGCCTACTGAGGTTGCTTGCCGTGGCCAAAGGCGAGACCGAACACCCGAATATCCATTCCGCCGCCGCCCGGCGCTTCCTGACACAGGTGCTCGCACTCAATATGCGTCGCTTCTTCGGGGCCACAGACGAAGCGGCCCGCGCGGCAGGCGAGCAACAGACCGCCACCGATGCGCTTTTCCGGTATCTGGCGGATCATATCGGTTTTCAGGACGTGCTGAGTGAACTGGTTGACGAAATCTGGCGTATTCTGCGCCAACGGCCCATTCAGGTCGCGCCTGTCAAGGACATGATCGCGCAGATCGCCATCACACTGAGCGAGCGCGGCGGCGAGATCCGAGATCGACGCCTCGGCGCCGACCGCCTTGTTTCGGCCCTGTTCGGCCCGACATCGGCCTGCATGGGCGATCCTGGGCTCAAGAGATACCACGAAAGTCTCGCCACAATGGACGAGACCGATCTGCGCCACGAAGCGCAGGGCCTTGCGCGTGCCATGCACGACACCGGACTTGTCTCAGATTACCATGCCGCCTTTTTACTCTGGGTGCTCCATACCGAACATGACGGCATGATCGCCGACACGCTTGGCTTGGGCAGCACCGGACGCGATTGCCTGCAACAGCACCGCGGCCTGGTGATCGAACTGATTCAGCGCGCAGTACGGCCTGAAACCGCGCAGGCGCTCTATGGGCTGTCGTTACTGCTCGACCGTGGGATTCTGCATCACATGCCGATCGCTCCCGCCTTTCGTCGCCAGCTGGAGCTCGCGCCTTGCCCGGCCGTTGCCGAGCGGCTGTCGGTCGCCGGCCTCCATGCCGCCCCACCGGCTGATCTGCTTTTGGCAGGCTGCATCCAAGTGCTTGGCCAACCGTTGGGGGTGGGACAGGGGGCGAATCCAACCTGCCAGTCGGCGCGCGCCATTGCCATGTGGGCGCAGAATGATCCCGACTATCTGCTGCATCTGGTGGCGCAGGCGGCGCGCATGGACACGGTGTTGATGCATTTCGAAGGCCGGGCGATCGACTCGGGCGCATTACCGGAGGGGCTAGCCATTGGCGCGCCGCTCGATGCCGACCCCGTTTCGGTCGTGCTGGTGCCTCATCTCGACCGGATCTATGCTGAGATGGGTCGCCTCTGTGCCGACCGAAATGACGATCCGCATATCTGGATCAATCCGGAATTTCATGGCTGGTGGGTGGGGCGTGCCTGCGCCGTGGCCGTCGACGTCCCAACCGGCGCGCTGGCGGGAGCCGAGGATTTCATAGCCCGTTTTCACATGGCCTATCATCCAGATTATAATGGTGGCGAGCCTGTCATACACCCCCAGCCTGCGGGCGTCGCGGCAACCGATGCTGTCGGCCGCTTCGTGGGCTGGCATGCGATTACCATCCTACGTGTCACCCCGGACCGCGAAGGTGAAATGAGGGTCTATTTCTACAATCCCAACAACGATTCTGGCCAGGATTGGGGCGAGGGTGCAGTTGTCTCGACCCACGGGGCGGGGGAGCGTTTTGGCGAAGCATCGCTTCCGTTCGAAACTTTTGCCTCGCGTCTTTACTTGTTCCACCAAGATGGAATGCGTCCCGCGCCCGCCCGCCGTCCTTCACAGGACATCTTGGAGCGCGTAGCACAAGAGGCGCGCAATACATGGGCTGCCGGCCGGCAGGAAATCAGCGGAGAAGCGATTTCGCGCCTTGCCGCCACAGAACAGAACTGCTTCGCCGCCACAGGGCGGCTTCAGAGCAACCTGGATTGAGACTGGTTATCCGAGCCCGGCGGTGCCAGAGGAACCTGACTTGAGACTGGTTACCCGCCGCTCTAGCCTGCCCGCGTGGAAAAACGCGATCCTTTCAAATACTTCAAATCAAGCCCTGAGGTCATCCGACTGGCGGTGATGATGTACGGTCGATTTCCACTCTCATTACGGAACGTCGAGGATCTATTCCACGAACGCGGGATTGACGTCAGCCATGAAACCGTCCGCTATTGGTGGAACAGATTTGGCCCGGAATTCGCCTCAGAACTCCGGCGCTGTCGAATTCAACGAATGCGCGCCGGGTCGAACTGGCAATGGCATCTTGACGAGGTGTTCGTCAAAATCAACGGCGAAACCCTCTACATGTGGCGCGCTGTCGATCACGAAGGCGAAGTGCTGGACGCCTTCGTTTCGAAACGAAGAGATCGTAAAGCAGCATTGAAATTCCTCAGGAAATTGATGAAACGCTATGGTCGGCCAGAACAGGTCGTCACTGATAAACTACGATCCTATGGTGCCGCCATGAAGGAAATCGGAAATGCGGACCGGCAGATGACGGGGCGCTGGCTGAACAATCGAGCCGAGAATTCGCATCAGACGTTCCGACGACGAGAACGCGCGATGACCCGCTTCCGGCGTATGCGAAGTCTGCAAAAATTCGCCGCCGTCCATTCTTCAGTCTTAAACCATTTCAATTCGAAACGAAGCCTCTCCAGTCGACACATCTTCAAGCGAAACCGTGCCGCCGCTCTTGCCGAGTGGCGCGGTCTTTGCATGGCACAAAAGGCAACTCCCCTGACCTAGCTGAGGCGACTTCGAATTGGTCTGACACCACCCAGCGGTCAGATGCACCGTGTATAAAGGCCGGACACATGACCGCACCCCGCAATGATCGCTGTCAGCTCAAGTTAACCCTTACATAAACGGAGCCGTCCACATACGGAGCCAGTTAGCAGCATGTTTCATGTTTTTCTGACACTGCTATCGGCGTGCTTCTCTTCGAAATCCCACACTTCTTGAAAGCCCATCAGCTTGGAAAACTCTGAAAAGGGATAGAGGTTCGTCTGCATCTCATCGGTGGACCCCTTCTCAGCGATGGTTCGATAAATTTCCTGTAGGGCCGCCGCAGCAGCGAGGAAACCGGAGGCGGGAAAAATCGCCAGTGAAAAGCCCATCTCCTCAAGCTGCACGCGCGACAGGATGGGCGTCCGCCCGCCCTCAACCATGTTCGCAACAAGAGGCTTGTCAAAGCTGCTCCCGATTCTCGCCATTTCGTCCTCCGATTCCGGGGACTCGAGAAACAGCACGTCGGCGCCAGCATTTGCATAGGCTTCGATACGGCGCATCGCTTCATCGAAACCCAGCGTGGTCCGCGCATCTGTGCGAGCGACAATCAGGAATTCATCGCTATCACGCGTTTCAACCGCGACCTTGATCTTCTTGACCATTTCCTCTGTCTCGACCACTCGCCGCCCCGGAGTGTGCCCGCATTTCTTCGGCACCTCCTGATCTTCAAGCTGAATGCCCGCAACGCCGGCGCGCTCATAGCCACGCACCGTATGCTGGACGTTGAGCAGTCCGCCATATCCTGTATCGCCATCCGCGATAAGCGGCGTCTTGCATCCCTGTGCCATCGCCCCAGCGCGACCGACCATATCGGTATATGTTGCCAACCCAGCGTCCGGCAGTCCCAGATACGAAGCGACCGCGCCATAACCGGTCATGTACAGCGCATCGAAGCCCATCGGGTCGGCAACCTTGGCCGATATCATGTCAAAAACACCTGGAGCCGAAACGAGACCGGGCTGAGACAGGCGGGCTTTCAAAGAGGACATTCTGTTTCCTTTTGGGGATCTGGATATGGTCGAATGAGACATTCGCTTGCCTCGGTCGTCCGTTTGGCGGTATTGCTTACATTGTATACGATGTGATTGGCAAGGCAAGGCGCATCACCGTGAGCAAAGCGACTCAGGAAAGACCTGCCGACAAGGCATATGAAACGATCCGCGATGGCATTCTGAAGGGCCGTTGGCAGGGTGGCGCACATCTGACTGAACAGAAATTGGTCGATCTGATCGGAATCAGTCGCACTCCTATCCGTGACGCCCTGCGTCGGCTCAACAACGAGGGGCTGGTTACGATTTCGCGCAACTCTGGAGCACGGGTTGCGCGGTGGGACAAAGTCGAGATTGATCAGATATTCGACTTGCGGGTCCTGCTCGAAGGTCACGCCGCAGCACTGGCCGCCGAGGCGATTGACGACGCCCGCTTAGGCATGATGACGCACCTTTGCGACCAGATGGAAGATGTTGTTAAACATGAACAAAATATATCTTTTTCGCAGCTTGCAACGCTAAACGACCAGTTTCACGCGCATATACTCACTGCTTCAGGAAACGGCCGGTTGGGTCTTATGGTTCGCCAGATCACCAACATACCGCTGGTGCTGAGAACCTATGCCCACTACGCTCCCGACAGCTTGGATCGCAGCATGCAACACCACCGCGAGATCGTGACGGCGCTTGGCTACCGAGACAAGCTTTGGGCGCAATCTCTGATGCAAGCGCACATACGCGCGGGCCACGCAGCCGTGGCCGCGCCATGACCTCGGCCGCAGCCTCACGGACTCCGTGCGCACAAAGTGTGCCTTATGTCACCATTGATGGTTGACTTCCGCATTTATTGTATACAATCGTTGCATTTGCATTGGAAACACAAACCGGCAACGAGTGTGCCGATGTCGCTTCAGTGACGGATTACAGGGAGAGGAATGATGAAGAATTATCTGGTTTCGACGGCGCTTTCACTGGCGCTCGTCTCGATGACGGCTGTAAGTGCCTCGGCCGAACGCACGCTGCGCCTGTCGCTTCAGGTCGCGACGAACCATCCGGTCGGCGAGAACATAGTCTACTTCAAGGACCAGCTCGAAGAGATCTCCGACGGTGAGATGAATGTCGAGATTTACGACTCCGCACAGCTCTACAAGGGTAGCGAGATACCTCAGGCGGTCAGCTCCGGCGCGATCGACATGGGCTTGGTGCTGATCGACGAATTCGCCGGAACGATCCCCGCAGTCGGTCTGTTCAGCGTCGCTTTCATGTTTCCCAGCTATGAGGTTCTGGCCAAGGCGGCCGATCCGGAAAGCCCCGTGCGCCAGAAAATCGACGATCTGATCTTGGAAACAGGTTCGCGGGTTGTGTGGTGGCAGGATTACGGACCGGTGCAGCTTCTGTCCAATGATGCGCCACTGGTTTCGCCCGAGGACATGAAAGACAAGAAAGTCCGCGTTCTGGGCAAGCCTTCCGGCGATTTCATCAAGGCTGTCGGCGGTGTTCCGGTCAAGATCGGGGGCTCTGAACAGTTCATGGCTTATCAGCGCGGTACCGTCGATGTCGGCATGACCGGCACCACGGCGATCAAGTCGCGCAAGCTGCATGAAGTTATGGAACACGTTACCATCTCCAACCACGCGCAGACCGAATTCCTTATCGTGATGAACGACGCGGTCTGGCAGGACATGTCTGAGCAGGAGCAGGCCTGGATGACAGAGGCCGCCCGGGCTGCGGAAATGAAGATGCGTGAAGAGACCAAAACGAAGAACCTCGAAGCGCAGCAGTACCTCGCAGACGAGACGGACATGGAAGTCACGACGCTCTCGGACGCGCAAATCGAGGCATGGCGCGAAGCCGCGAAACCCGCCATCGATACATATATCGAAAGCGCGGGCGAAGCGGGCCGCGAACTCGTTGATAGCGTGCGCGCGCTCTACTGAGTGTGGCGGGCATGAAATCCACTGACGATAAAACAACGGAGGGTGCGGAGAAATCCGCCCCTCTGAACGCACTCTGGACAGTAATTGACCGGATCGGCACAGGATGCGCAGCGATCAGCGATGTCCTCGTGATCGGGATCGCCCTGATGCTGTTTGGCGAGGTGATCGCCCGCTATATACTGAACATGCCGACGATCTGGACGCAGGACGTCGCTGTCGCGCTGCAACTGTGGTTTACCTATTTCGCAATGGCCTATGTCCTGCGGCATCGCGAGATGATCCGCATCACAGCCGTGGTTTCCCTACTTGGCCCGAATGCACGCCGCTGCATTGACGCCTTCTCGCTCCTGGTGGTGATCGCGTTCAGCCTGATGGCGGTCTACTACGCCACCGACATCATGCTTGAATCCATTCGCCTCGGGCGTCGCGCCCCGACCATGCTCGAAATGCCCAATTGGATTTCGGAACTGCCGGTGATCTTGGGCTTTGCGTTGTTGGCATTGCAGGGCGTGGCGGACCTCGTGCGCATCCCCTATAGGCCTGCCCCTGAGTTTACCGCCGCTGACGAAGCGGCCGAATAAGCAAGGATTGCCCGTGACACTGCTCATCGTCGTATTGTGCTTGCTCGTCCTGTTGTTCAGCGGTCTACCGGTGGCGTTCTCGCTGGCGGGGCTGGGCACCCTGATGCTCATGTTCAAAGGCTTGCCGGTGATCATGGTCGCGCAGAATCTTCACGGCGCGTTGGACAATTTCATCCTTTTGTCGGTACCCTTGTTCCTCCTGATGTCGAACATCCTGCTCAAGGGCGGTGTCGGGCGCGACCTTTTTGACGCGGTGCAAAGCTGGGTTGGCCATTGGCCGGCGGGCGTGGGCATCGCTGCTCTGCTCTCCTGCGGAATCTTCTCCGCCATTTCGGGCAGTTCCGTCGCAACCGCCGCCACCGTCGGCACTGTGGCCATCCCAGAGATGACACGCCGGGGATATTCCCGCTCCTTCACGCTGGGCTTGCTGGCCGCCGGGGGTACACTTGGAATCCTGATCCCGCCATCAATCCCGCTGATCGTCTATGGTGTGATTACCGAGGAGAGCATCGGTAAGCTGTTCCTCGCCGGGATCGGTCCAGGCCTGCTGCTGCTTGGCCTGTTCAGTGCCTATGCAATTTTCTATTCAGTCTTCACTTCGGCGCATACGCCTTCGCCGCGCGTAAGCTGGGCCGAGCGGCGCACAGCTACGATCCGCGCGATGCCATCCATGTTTCTCGGCGCGACGATGATCGTCGGCATCTATTCCGGCGCCTTCACACCCACCGAAGCCTCCGCCGTGGGGGCCGTCCTGGCACTGGTCATCGTCATTTATCCGCTCCGTACGTTCACCTGGTCGTTGTTTCTCGAAGCGGTGAGGAAAACCGTTGCAACGACCGTGGTGCTGTTTCTCGTGGTGATCGGCGCCAAGATATTCGGCAAGGCCGTGACGCTTTATCAGGTTCCGGCACAGGTCTCGCAATTGGTCGACACTCATGTCAGCTCGGAATGGATGTTCCTGTTGATCGTGGCCGCTATTCTGTTGTTCATCGGGCTGTTCCTGGAAAGCCTGTCAATGCTGCTGATAATGGTACCGGTGCTTCTTCCGACCGTGCTGGGACTCCAGATCGATGTGATCTGGTTCGGCATCTTTTTCGTCATCTTGATCGAGATCGCGCTGATCACCCCACCGGTCGGCTTGAATCTCTTCGTCATACAGGCCGTCGCGAAGACCAAACTGGCAACCGTGGTGCGCGGGGTCGCGCCGCTTATCTTCCTGATGTTGCTCAGCGTCCTTCTGATCTACCTATTCCCCGCCATCGTGACATTTATCCCTAGCCTTTGACGGGCGTTGCACAGAAATCTTGGTTGGCGCGCTCATCACCAACATGTCTGGCTGTTTCACGCCAGAAAACTCTCGCCCCTGACACCAAAAGGTGGTGTCAGAGCAACCTAGCTTGAGGCGTTATCAGATGAAACCAGGTTGAGGCGGCATTGAGGCCGCCCGACCCTGCCCGAATGACGAAACGCGATCCATTCAAGTATGTCAAAGCCAGCCGTGAAATCATCCGTCTGGCGGTGATGAAGTGCCTTCGATCTCCACCCTCATTTCGGAACATCAAGGATCTACTCAACTATTGATTTCTCCTGAGAAGTGACCCGGTAGGCTGCGAAATTTTCGCTCAAAATTGACCCATGTGAACACATTGCCCTGACGGATTTGGTCGGGGAGATATGGAGTGGTCGACATGGGATTGTTGAGTGTTATCCCGCGCTTGGGCATTGCGTGACAGAATGCCAGTTCGCGAGATTTCAAGGCGCACCGGCCTGTCTCGCAACACCATCAGAAAGCACCTGCGCTTGGGCGCGGTGGAGCCGAAGTTCAAGACGCAAACTCGGCCAGGAAAATTGGACCCTTATGCGGATCGTCTGTATGGTTGCTGGCGCAGACCAGAAAGCCACGCAAGGAGCGGCGGGTCTTCTATCCATTCGACACGCGGCGCGACAATCATTGGCATGAAGACAGGTCAGAAGGCCATCGTGGATACCGATGAAGGAGTCATCCGGACCCTTGTCCTGCTTGATGTCGCAGATCCAAGCTGCCACTCGAGGATCGATGCATAGGCGGCGTTCTGATCTCTTTCATGCTTGGACCGGCATGCTCCGTTGGGTCTGAAAAGATCCGAGCCACCTCTTCTGCATGGGTTATTGGATCATGATCGTCCACAGGTTTGCGCGTCAGTTCGATATGCGTGCGCGATGGCCCCACCTTTGCTTGCCGAAGGGCTCGATCAATGAGGCAGAAAATCTCGTCGCGGCTGTCGGCGTCAGACTCAAAACGCGTTAACCAGAACCGAACAGCGTATGTGATGGTATCATCACTGCCCAGATCCAATACCTTCACATCGGGTGCGGGTTCAGCTTGGATCAGACGAGCCTCCGCGAGGGCGTGAAGTATGAGGCGCCGAGCGGTCTCGACAGACAGTTCCCGGGACAGTTTCAATGATAACTGAGCACGGTACTGCGGTTTGGGAGCTGAGAAATTGGTGATGCGCCGACGTGCGATCTGACTGTTGGGCAAAATCATGTAGGTGGAATCGAGGGTCAATATCCGGGTCGTACGCCACCCGATCTCGATGACGCGCCCACGGGCAACCTGGTCGACATCCACCCAGTCTCCGATCCGGTAAGGACCCTCGATACCAAGCGCCACTCCTGAAAGCGTATCGGCGACCACATTGCGAACGGCAAAGCCAAGCACAGCCAGGATCAGGCTCGACCCCGCCAAAGCACCCACAATGCCCTGCTCCATCAACAATGCAGCCGACGCAACGATCGCAATGAAGAAGAGCAAGACTGCAACAAGGTCCTTGAACAGCCTGGGATAGGGACGCTTATGCCGTTTTCGATGGTCCGCAACCAATCCGAAGATGCGACTGCCGAGCCAAGCGGTGGCAATGTAGGCCAGGACGCCACCGATCATGTGGACCGAAAAGCCAAGACCATCTTCGAGGTCTGATTTGAAGACAATCAAACAGCCGGCGACGAGAAACAGGCCGACTGGCCACGCGAGCCGATGAAGAAGCACGCGCATCTCCTCAAATCCCCTGCGCGCGACGGGATGGACGCTGCTTTCGGCACGTCTCGCAAGTCACAGACGCACCCACCCGACCGTCGAAGAACGCGCCGCAGCGGCGGCACGAGAGCCTGGATATGGCCCCCCCTGCCCCGAGGGTTCGGCGGCAACTCGGACAACGATGGGCAGCGGCGCGAGGGATAGGCGCGGCGCAGGACGGACATTCAGCGGGAAATCGGCGATGCATGATATTTTCTCTCGACGGGAACAAAACGACGCCACGGCGCCGACGAATATGCCCCGGAAGGAGAGCCTCCGCCGTCGCGGGTCAGCCTTTCCTTCCGGGCACGACATGTGCCCCATGGAGGCCCACTGAACGCATATTGATCTCAAAGCTCCTGGCCTCTGGCCTTCGGTTCACTCAAGACCCTCAATACCTTGAGCAACCTGGTTTCGCCGCCACGAGTCTGCCAAGGCAGTGACGCGCCCTCGGCCAGCCCAATCAACGCCACACCGATCGGCGTCAGTATTGAGATCAGACCGCGCGAAATATCGGCGTCTTCTGGATATACAGGGGTAACTGTCGTTTCTTCTCCTGAGAGTTCATCGACGTAAGTAACCTCGCGCCCGATGGTCACGACATTCCCGGGCAGCTTCTTCTGCGGTAGAACCCGTGCCCGGTTCAATTCATCAAGCAAGCGGTCTGCCAGCTCCGGGTCACGCTGATACGCGCGCTCCGCCAGTGCCTCGAGACGCTTGAGGCACTCTTCACTGATCACGACCTTGGGTCGCCGACCAACAGCTTTGGAAACGCGTTGAGGTGTGCTCATGACGATCTCCTCAGCGCCTGCGGAAACGGGCGCAATCATGGGTTTGTACGAATTAATCGCGACCGGTTCACGCCGCGTCGTCACCTTGTCGTGGCTTCACATCCAGAACGACAATCGTGTCGATCATCCCATCCTCCCGAAGCAGAGGAGCCCTTTGCAAAATCCGCATCCCAATCAGCGTGGCACCGAGAAGTGAGGCGACGAGAACTTGTCCAGGAAATGGGACGGGTTGCATGCTAAGTGTGGCAGAGCGCGCACCGCCGCCACTGATCATATAGGTGACATGACTACCAGCAACCACGAGGTCTGCCGGCGTCGGTTCGGGTGCCCCTCGGGATGACCGCAGCTTGTGGCGCAGCAACCCGTTCAGAATGGGTGGGTTGCGGGCGTGCCGGGTGCCTTTGTCATGCAACAGACGCTCAATCCCGAGCCTGTCCTCAAGAGTGAGGAGGTAACCGGCAATATTTGTTGCACGACCCACGGTCGCGCGCGAAGGGTCGCCAAATGGCGAGTTGTGAATTCTGGAAATGGACATGGCTTGTCTCCCGGGGGCGCAAAGGCCCACAATCTCAACTGAAGGTTCTGAGATAGCCCCGGGAGGTCGTAGACGCGCCTATGCGCACACCGCCCGGGGCTCCGGGCGGTTCAGAAGCAGAAATCGAAAGTGATTCTCATTCTTGACCATGTGGCTCAAGGTAGTCACTCCTCCAAGGCTGTCAACTTGCCTCGATCCACGAGGCCAACCTCGGCCGAAATCCGAGCAACAAATGGCATCTTCACTGAGTGCCTTCGCCACCTGACCCCGCGCAGCAGTCTGAAACGACAGGTGACGTCAAAAAGGTCACAGGGCGACAATATTCCACATTTGAGTTGGGGCACTGTACGATGCCGTATAGATTTCGAGATGGAGAATCGGATGTCTCCACCTCCCCTGTTGTACTGGCCGGCTCATCTGAGCCGGCCTTTTTCGGTTACTTCAGCCTTCGCTTCGAGATAGTTATCACTTGCAGGTGTACAGAATGGACGTCTTTCCTCTTGGCCTATCGCTCGATCTTCTCGGGACATTCGTTTTCGGGCTCAGTGGCGCGATGCTCGCGGTTCGGCGCAACCTTGATGTGTTTGGGGTCGCTGTTTTGGCAGGAACCGCTGCCTTGTTTGGCGGAGTAATCCGAGATTTGCTGCTCGGAGCCACGCCGCCGGCGGCACTTCAGGACACACGCTATCTCGCGGCGGCTCTCGGGGCCGCGCTTTGTGGGTTCTTTGGCCATGGCGTAGTCGCTCGTTTGAGCAAGCCAGTAATGGTGCTCGACGCTTTGGGCTTGGGTCTATTCGCAGTGAGCGGCTGCCGAAAAGCCCTCTTATTTGGCCTTGATCCCGCACCTGCTATCCTGCTCGGGATTGTAACGGCGGTGGGTGGTGGAGCCCTTCGTGACCTCTTGGTGGCTGAGGTGCCACGCGTCCTTCGGGAGGAGATCTATGCCCTCGCTGCGTTACTAGGCGCAGCCGTGGTGGTGGTTGGTGACCTGTTGAACTTGCAAGAAGAATGGACAGTCCTTGTCGGCGTTACTGTGGCGGCCGTGTTCAGGATCATCAGTGTCTGGCGAGGCTGGCACGCACCGCGGCCACCGAAGCCTTAACTCCCCGCGCTTATGGCGGAGAATGTCGCGGCCTAATAAGATCGCACAGTATCCGGATTCTGTGCGCCAGCATGGCGTGCCCCATTGGGTGGTCCGGTTTAATTGTTATTGCATCATGGGCCTGTGGCCCACAGGGACGATGCTTTCCGGCGCAGGCGGACGATATCCCAAAGCGCTATGCGGCCTGACGGTGTTGTAGTGGACGCGCCATTGCTCGATCAGGATCTGGGCTTTATCAGACTATTGACGCGCCGTTTCAATCCATCGCCGCTGCGGCGGAACTGCCCTGCGCTTTCTTCGGTCTTTGCCCCAGCACCGAGGCCAGTGCCAGCAGGCCAGAGCCGAGCATCAGCACGACCGACATGGCATTGAGAACCGGGGTGGAGCCGACCTTCACCATGCGATCATACATGGTGATCGTCAGCGGCGCGTCGGAGCCAACCAGCATCAGCGTGGTGTTGAAATTCTCGAAGGATACGAGAAAGGCCACCACGAACGCTGAGAAAAGCGCCGGGAAAAGGAACGGCAGTGTGACCGTAGTCAACACGCGGACCCGGCTCGCCCCAAGGTTCAGCGCGGCCTCCTCCAGCGCGATGTCGAATTTCTGCAGCCGCGCGGCAATGACCAGCGACGTGATAGTCGTCAGGAAGGAGAACTGCCCCAGCACAATGAGCACGATGCCCGGACGGAGCGACAGAAGGAAGATGCCGAACTCCCGGTCGAGAAAATTGGCGACCATCGAAGCCATTAGAAGGATCGAGATGCCGATGATGACGCCGGGAATGACGAGCGGGATGATCATCAGGACATAGAGCAGAGATTTCATCGGGAACTGCCTGCGCTCGAACAGGAAGGCATTGCAGGTGCCTGCCGCGACCGATAGCGCGGCGACGATCACTCCGATGTAAAGCGAATTGCCCATGCCGCGCAGCAGCCGGTCGTCATGCAGTAGGCCAACCTTGGGATCGCTTGCGGAAAAGAACCAATCCCAAGTGAAGCCCTGCCACGGCAGCGATGGGAACATCGAGTCGTTAAAGGCAAAGACCCCGGCGGCCACGAGCGGCGCGATCAGATAGATGAAGAAAATTAGTACATAGGCCCGGAAAACCCAAATGAGCGATTTGCTGCTTTGCATCGGCCTACTCCTTCGCGACCGTGGTGGCGAGGCTCTGCCCCGTCAGCCGAAGGCCAAGCCAGACCACCAACGAGGTGAAGATCAGCAGCAAAACTCCGAAGGTAGAGCCCATCTCCCAGTTATAGCGGGTGATGAACTGGGTGTAGATCTGCTCGGTGAACCAGCTTGAATTCTTGCCGCCCAGAAGGATCGGCGTCAGGTAGCTGCCCGCGGTCAGCATGAAGGTGATGATGCAACCTGCCACGATGCCCGGCATGGCGTAGGGCACGATGATCCGCCGGAACACCGTCAGGCGCGAACCGCCAAGGTTGTAGCCCGCCTCCAGCAGCGCATCGTCCATCCCCTGCAGGGTAGAGACGAGCGGCACAATCATGAACAGGATCACGGTGTAGACAAGGCCGATGATCACGGTCACATCGTTATAGAGCATCTCTATGGGACCGGAGATGATGCCGAGGCTGACCAGCGTGGTGGAAATGACGCCGGTTTCCCGAAGCAGCAAGATCCAGCCATAGGCGCGGACGAGGTCGGATACCCAAAGCGGGATAAGACACATTAGGAAAAGGCCCGCGCGGCTGCGCTCCTTCGCGATCTTGGCGATGTAATAGGCAACCGGAAAGCCCATGATCAGCGCCAGCGCCGTCACGAGGATGGAAATCCATGCCGTGCGCAGCAGGGTATTGCGATAGATCGGCTCCTCGAAGAAGGCGGCGTAGTTCCCGAGGCCGAAGCTGAACTCATTAACTCCCACCTTCTCCCGAAGGGACACATAACCGATCCCAAGCTGCGGCAGCACGATCAGCAGCCCGATCCACAGCGCGAACGGCGTGAAGAGCAGGATTAGGGACAGCCTGTCGGCGCTGCGGCCCATCAGCCGGCCCTCCGCGCGAAGACCAGCGCGCAATCGGGGCGCCAGTTGACGGTGGCGGCATCACCACCGGCAATCGCAGGCACCTCAGCCGGGATCGCGACCTCCAGAAGCTGACCTGTGCTGGCTCGCATCAGGACGCGGGAATTGGCCCCATTGAAGAGCAGGCTGTCCACCTTCCCATCTAGGCTCTGTCCTGCCCCGCCAGCGCCGAGATAAAGCGCCTCGGGACGCACGAACACTTCCACGTCGTCGCCCGTCCGGCTGCCATCGCAAAGCGTGCCGACCATCTCTCCGCCCTGCGGCAGCTCCACCCGCGCCTCGCCGGAACGTATCTCGGCGATCTTGCCGGGGATGCAGTTGGAGTCCCCCACGAAGCCCGCGACGAAGCCCGACACGGGTCGATCATACAGCTCCCGAGGGCTGCCGATCTGTTCGAACCGGCCGGCATTCATCACCGCCACCTGATCCGACATCACCAGCGCCTCGGACTGGTCATGGGTGATGTAGAGAAACGTCGTCTCGAACTGGTGCTGAAGCTGCTTCAGCTCGATCTTCATATGTTCGCGTAGCTTGAGATCTAGCGCGCCGAGCGGTTCATCGAGCAAGAGCACATCCGGCTCCAACACCATGCAGCGGGCGATCGCGATGCGCTGTTTCTGCCCGCCGGAGAGCTGCTCGATCCGCTTTTCCTCGACCCCGGGCAATCCGACACGGTCCAACACGAGGGCAACCTTTTCGGCAATGCCGGACCGGGCGTCGCCTCTGCAGCGCAGGCCATAAGCGATGTTTTCGCCCACGTTCATCATCGGAAAAAGCGCCAGATGCTGGAACACCATCTTCACCTTGCGCCGGTTTGGTGGCAGGCCCAGCACGCTCTCCCCCTTGATCCGGATATCGCCGAAACTGGGCGTCTCGAACCCCGCGATCATGCGCATCAGGGTGGTTTTGCCACAGCCCGACGGCCCCAAGATCGAGAAGAAGGCACCCGATGGGACTTCCAGCGACACTTCGGAGACGGCGGTGAAATGGCCGAATTTCTTGGTTACGCGCTCACAGCTCAGGTCATTCATCATGGCTCATCCGTCCAGTAAGGGGCGACCCGGCGCACAGCGCTCCCCGGGTCGCCTGTACACTTATTGCGAGGTGGCGGCCTTCACGCGGTCCAGCACCCTGCCTTCCAGATCTTCCAGCCCCGGTGGAACGCTGGGCATAAACTTGAGGTTGTGCAGCGCCTCCTCGTCAAAGGCGGCAGCGACGGCCTCCCGCGCGCCTTCCGGCATCAGCTCGACCCCGCCCTTCACCGCGCTGACCGCGCCGCTGGACTCGGAGATCATGGTAACGATCTCGGGCTGGTTGACGAAGTTGATCCACTTGTAGGCCGCATCATCCGCCTCGCCCCGCTTGGGCAGGGTGAAGGTGTCGATCCAGGCCAGCGCGCCGGTCCGCGTCGGGATGAAGCGGATATCGGGGTTTTCCTTGTAGAGCTTGAAGGCGGTGGAATCCCACGCGTCGGACATGACGATCTCTCCAGAAAGCAGCAGAGCGGACAGGTCATCGCCGCCGGTCCAGTAGGTTTTCACGTTGTCCTTGCAGTCAATCAGGGTTTGCCCGATCTCGTCGATCATCGCCTCGTAGGCCTCGAAATCGTCATAGGCCGCAAACGGATCCTTGCCGGTATCGAAGGCAAAACCCAGCAGCAGCGCCCGTTTCAGACGCATGGACACGCGCCCCTTGTATTGCGGGTCACACAGGTCGGTCCAGCCTTCCACGTCCGGTGCCTTGGAGATGTCGACCACAAGGCCCTGCGTTCCCCAGACATGCGGGATGGAATAGATCTCGCCGTCGATCTCGGCGTATTTCTCAATCGCCTCCATCATGTTCGCCTGGAAGACCGAGGTGTCGATCTGGGACAGGTCCACCGGCTTGTAGATGCCGTATTCGGCCTGCGCTGCCTTGATGCGCGACACGCTTGGTTGCGCAAGATCATAGCCCGAGCCGCCGGTGGCGCGCAGCTTGGCGACCATTTCCTCGTTGTTGGAGAAGGTCACCTCCACGTTGATATCGGGATATTTCTCTTCGAAGAGTTCGATCACCGAGTCCGGGGCATAGCCGCCCCATGTCAGCAGCCGGAGCGTTTCCGCCTGCGCGGCGCAGGCCGAAAAACCGAGAGCCACTACACCGGATACGAATGCGTTCATCCTTTTTGTCATAATTTTCTCTCCTACTGGATGGCAGTTTCTGGTTGGTCTATTTTTTTATTTTTATGTGGAAATAAGGCGTACTCGATACATCTTCGCCAAGGCCCGGAAAGAAGGACGACACCCCGTCGCAGGCGATCTCGAAATAGTAGAGGATCGCGTAGGGGCTGTCTGTGTACTCTCCAGGAATGGTGGCATGACAGGCGCCGTCGGCCCACGTCATCGGGGCCTCCTGCCACGGGGCTGTCTGCAGCGTGTGACGGTAAAGCAGGCGGATGTCGCGGCGCGAAGCGCCGAAAGGGGTGCAGGTGATCCGGACGGGCTCGCCCCGCGTGGCCTCGGGCCGGGGGATATGTTGGCAGGGCATGATCTGCGCGGCGGACCAGTGCAGAATGCGCGCCACGGCCAGCGCGTCGCGCCGCGTCCCCTCGCCTGCGCCCTCCGCTGCCAGTTTTGCCGCCATATCCTCGATATCCGCGTCGATCGCGGGTAGACGGTCATCCCAACGCCCACGCAACCAGCGGAGCGGGCCGAAGGCGATATCCTCCAAATAAACCTCGCGACTGATCTCGGCCGCCACGGCCCAAGCGGCGCGGGCCGCGCGGTAGCGGCGTAGCGCCTCCCGGCCCGCCCCGGCGGCGCCGGCCAGCAGGTAATATTCCCAAAGCGTCGCGGCGCGGGTCTTCTCGGCGAAGAACCGGCCGATCCCGGCCATGATCGTTACATCGATGCGCAGCAGGTAAAGCGCCGTGCTTTCCTCCCCCGGCCCATCCAGCGCGCGCGCCATCCCGGCCTCGGCCGTGTCGGCGAACTGTTCCAGCCAGTTGGCCCATGTCAAGGGCGCCAGCTTGCGGATCGGCGCACCCTCTTGAAGCGCACAGGCGAAATCTGCGGGAGACAAGAACATCTGCGGATCGGTCGCCCCCACCGTGCCGAAGCGGGATCCGACAGGCAGCTCGTACCCGTAGGGCAGCGGCGGCGCGTCATGCAGAATCGACATGTTCTCGTACATCTCCGGCCAGTAGGAGTTGTTCGAGGCGGTGGGCGTATGGGCATGGGCGATCAGCGGCGTAATCCGGCTGGCCGAGGCAAGGGCCGTCGCGCAATGCGGCGCGGCGGGACCGAACTTCGCGGCCATTTCCCGCTCGAACGCCTGCCCGTCGGCGCGCGGATCATAGAGGGACCGGCCCCAGACGCGGTAGGTATAAGTGAATTTCTGCCAATCGCGGGACCGCGGGAAATAGGGCTTGTTGTAGCCGATCCGGTCCTTGTCATGCGCTGCGCCCATGCGGCCCTTGAAGGACAGCGGCTCGCACAGCTCGATCCCTGCCGCACCGCTGAAACTGCCATTCGCACCGAAACCCGCGGCCAGCACCGGATCGCCCCAGAGCAGCACCCGCTGCGTACCCGGCCAGATGCGGAACATCACGTCATAGGGCCTGTCCGCGGTCAGCAGATCGCCATAGGAATAACGCATGAACTTGCGCGAGCCCTCGCTGAACTTCCACAGCCCATCGAAGCGATGCGCTTCCTCGCCCGAGTAAAGCGTCTTGCGTGCGCTTTCCTTGCCTCCTTCCAGATCCAGCTCGAGCGGCCGGATCGAAGCCTGATGATAGGCCAGCCCCATATGCTCCAGCGTGTACTTAGGAGACACTGTCACCGGCATCCCGGTCTCCAGCGCCATGCTGATGAGCGTCTCGTCGATCCCCTTTGCATGAAGGTCGAGCCGCAGGGTGCGACCGGCGCCGGTCACCGCGCCGAAATAGGTCTTCCAGAAGGCGTAGTCGCCTTCGGGAATGCCAGATTCCACATGCACCCGCAGGGTCAGGCCGCTGATCTCCGGCACCTCCGCAAGGATCAGCGCCAGCGCATCGCGGCAGTAGGCGGCAAGATTGTCCTGGCCCAGCCCCTGCACCTGGTGGCGCGCGCCGGGGTAATGGTCGAAGTCGTAATTCTGGGTCCAGAGCGCAAGCTGGAACTCCAGCCCGCGCCGCGCGACCTCCTGAGCGATGAATTTCAGCGTGTCGAGATTCTCGCGCCGCTCCGCCTCGGTCAGGTTGGCGATGGTGACGCCATGGCCCGGCACGTCGACAAAGAAAGGATAGGCGAAATGCATGTAGACGTCTGACAGGAACTCGTTCCCGTAGGGGTAATTGTAGTGCATCCCCAGCGTCAGGGTCAGGCGGTTGAATCGGTGTGTTACCAGCTCGTCGAGGTACTCCTGCCACCCGTCGCGGTCGCGGAACCACGGTAGATCCTCCACCTCGCTGGAAAAGCATTTGGAGAGGCTTCGCACCTTTGTGGCGGGTTGCCCAACCAGCGGCAGAGGCATGTCGAAGGCCTGCTCTGCCGTGGGCATGGTGCGCAGACGGTCAGCCAGCTCGGTGATGGCGTAGATCAGTCCGCGCAGGTCTGCGCCGTAAAGGCAGAGCGGCGCCTGCGCCTCGCTGCCGTTGCGGAAGATCGCAAAGCTTTCCGCCCCCTCGGGCAGGGTCACGTCCGAGGCGGCAGAACTGCGGAAGATCTCCGCCCCGGCGCCCAGCGCAAGGACAAGGTGATCGCGCCCGTCTGTATCCGGCGCATCCGCGTGTCGCAGCGCCACGCCGCAGGTGCCTAGCCTGTCAGCCAGCAGGGCGATACCCCAGTCGATTCCGTCCCTTTCCGCTGCGCTTTCCGCACCAATCGTTCTGAAAGACACGAAATCTTCTTGGTCCAGAACCGTCTCACCCTGTCGCGTCATTGCGGCCATCCCCACGTGTCGGGGTCGTTTTGCGCCTGTGCGGTGCTCTTCCCCTTGAGCCAAGGCTAGGCCACAAGATTAGACCGGTAAAGCGAATATGTTTGCGTTATACTATCGGTATTATCGATTAAACGTCGACAGGCTGGCGCGCCGGGTGCTAGCCTTCCCTGCACCCTTAGGCCCAAGACGGAGACGTGAAGAGCGATGCATATCGACCAAATCCGCACCTTTCTCGAAGTGGTGGCGACCGGAAACTTCAACCGCGCCGCCGAGAACCTCAGTGTCACGCAATCCACCGTCAGTGCGCGCATCCGCTCGCTGGAGTTAGAGCTGGGCCGTGCGCTGTTCGAACGCGGCCGCAACGGCGCGCGGTTGACCGCGGCGGGGGACCGGCTGCTGCGGCACGGGCACAGCATGCGGCGCCTATGGCGGCGCGCGCGCAATGACGTGGCCCTGCCCGATGCCTATGAGTCCTCGCTCAGCCTTGGTGTGACGCTCAGCCTCTGGGAGGAGATAGAGCTGCCTTGGGTCAACTGGATGCACCGGGAGGCGCCTACAGCCTCGCTCCATGTGGAGGCGGATTATTCGCCCGGCCTGATGCGCCACCTGCGCGACGGCATCCTCGATATCGCGGTGATGTACGAGCCGCTTCAGATGAAGGAGCTGGTGATAGAGGATTTCCTACGGGACGAACTGATCCTATTCACCACCCATCCCGCCTGCGACGTGACGGATGAGAGCTGGCGGCAGAATTACGTGCTGGTCGATTGGGGCGAGGATTTCCGCTACGACCACGATTCCATGTATCCTAACCTCGTGCACAGCTTCTCTGCGGGGCTCTCCTCAGTCGCGGTGCAATACATGGAGCAGAACGCCGCCAGCGCCTATCTTCCGGCGCGGCTAGTGATGCGGCAATTGAAGAAGGGGTCGGTCCGGCCTGTGCACAATGCACCGGTCTTCGAACGCACCGGCTGCCTAGTCTACAGCAAGTCACCGGCGGATGGCGATATTCTCAATCTAGGGCTGGAGGGGTTACGCAGCGTCACCGCCGAGCTGGAAGCGCAGGCTGCGCGGCTCGTCGAAGCTGCGCGCGCCGCGTAAGGCAGGCCGCCTAGGGCGGGAGTGGACCCCAACGCCCCGCGCTGTCACGCGTCACAGACGACAGCAATGCGGATGAAGCTGCCGTTCACAGCAATGGCCACTGAATGGGTAACCCAAGCCTAGCGTGGCGCCTTCTTCACTGTCAGATGCGGGGTGCCATCTGATGTTCTACGATGGCTGCGACCCTCCATGTCCAGGGTGCCACGGATGCGGTGCCGCCAGTTCGAGAAGCTCTCGAACCGGACGGTATCAATCGCTTGGTCAAGCCTGATCTCCACCTGACGATGCCCTGCCGGTCCTGACAGGGTGACGATTTCGCCAGTATAGGCCTGACCAAGATAGAACCCGTCCACCCGGTCACCGAGGGCCAGATCCGGTGCCGCGTTTTGTCGGGTGAGCCGGGCATGCAGGGTATTCCAGTCCCGTGCCCCGTGTTGCTTGGCGATGAGTTCAAGGGCCTGCGCATGCCCGATGACAGTGCCCGCAGCCTGCAGAGCCTGCCGGAGCGCCTTGGCCTGTGCCTTGACGGTGTCGAGTGATAGCTGTGTCATGATGCCTCCTTGGTACTCAAGGTCGCGGGGACAGCGTCAAACACGCGGACCCGAAAAGTGATCGCCAGAGCCACGATGAGCAGAGCTGCATCTGCGACTGGAAAGGCAAGCCACACGCCTGTAAGCCCAGAGAGCGCATTCAGGATGATGACGAGAACAGGCGTCAGAAGCCAGGGTTTCACCAAGGTTAGCACTGCAGTTCGCAACGGATGCCCCATTGCCTGAAAATGCGTGGCAATGACGAGGATCGGCCCGGTGACGGCATAGAGCGCTGTCATGGGAAGCATGATTGCGCCAACCGCAGTGACGACTTCCTGATCTTCGGAAAACAGCGCGCCCAGCGCTTCACCCGCGAGCATCCCTGCCAGTGCAACGCCCAGGCACCACAGGAACGCGCACCCTATGGCGAGCCGCAGAGCCGCGTGCGCCCGATCCATTCTGCCTGCGCCGACATTGTTCCCGGTGATACTCTGGGTGGTCAACGCGAGTGCCATCTGCGGCAGGAAAGCCAGACCAAGGATGCGCGTCACAACCCCGTAGGCTGCGACATAGGTATCGTACTGCGATGCGGTGTTGCCGACGGCAAAGAGAACGGTGCTGGCAACGAGCGCCATTCCGACGAAACTCAGGCACAATGGCAGGCCCAATGAGAGGATCTGCCGCCAATCTCTCCGCCAGCTAGCGTGCCAGATCGCATTGAGTGGCAAAAGAGCGGGGTTGCGTGTCCGCACTCCTAGAAGCAGCGCCAGTCCGATTATCTGCGCCGCCACCGTCCCGATCGCTGATCCCGCGATTCCGAGATCGAGGATCACGATTGCAATGTAGTTTGCTGCCACATTCAACAGGTTCACGAGCACCGAGAGCAGCGCGATGAGCCCGGATCGCCCTTCGTTCCGCAGAGCATCAGCGTGCAGGCCCAGAGCAAATTGCACAGGCGCACCCAATATCAGGATCAGCAGGTAATCCCCGGCAAGCCCCGCGACGGTTTCATTTCCGGCGGCGAGGAACGAAACGATGCCAGTGCCCAACGTCAGTGCACCTAGGATTAAGACCGCACTCAAGGCCAGGACCAGCCCGTGCGCACCGGCAAAAACGGCTCCTGCCGCACTCCGCGATCCCTTGCCCAGATACCGGGCCAGAAGGCTCGACATGCCTCCACCCGCCAGAGTGGTCAACGCCGTCAACAGCATGACCACCGGAAAGGCCAGGCTGACGGCGGCAAGCGCCTGGGCCCCGATAAACCGTCCCACAAATATCCCGTCGACCACGTTCAGCAGACCGCTCGTTGACATGACCACTGCCATGGGAAGGGCGTTGGACAGGAACAGTCGCCCGACCGGCAGGGTCAGAAAGGGGTTTTCAGTTGTATTTACAGCGCGCCCGACAGACATCGCTCACTCCTCCAGAGAGGCATTTCAGGATGGGAGGGGGCCTGCATTACCCACCGGCGAAATGCTTCGAGGGTGAGATGTCGTCTTGCTTCGGGCTTCACCGTGACTCGCGTCTGCAGGCGGCAGGTGCCCGGCACCTTGCCGATCCGATACAAGGGAGACGCCTGTAAGGCAATATGCGACACTCAAGACATCTGAGATTCTGTTCCCGAAATGCCGCATAGTCAATTTGCGACAAAGGCGGATATCGGATGCAGCGTCCGGCGAAACTCTCCAGGGGAAGTCCGCGCTCTCGGTCCAAAGCGGCCGTTGACGATCTAATTTTAGTGCTGCTGCGCTGCCCGCATTGCCGCCGTTCACTGCATCTGCGAAACAGCCTTTGAATTTTTGGATAGAGAAAGAGATGCAAGATGCACCGGAAATTCTCTGAAGTCATCGAAAGCCTACACACTTCCTATGAAAGACTCATAGCGTTGGCACCTAGCTCAGAAGGTAAGTTGCCGCGCAACATGCCACTATCGGGTGTGTACCTCTTCAGCGAAAATGGGAAGCCCCTTTATGTTGGTAGGTCGCGGAACATGCGACGCCGGTATGGGCTACACACGCGCCCAAGCGCTCAGCACAATCAGGCGAGTTTTGCCTTCCTCCTTGCAAGGGAGTCCCTTGGGATGACCTGTGCCAGTTACAAACCCGGCAAAACAAGTCGTGTGGGCCTGTCCGAAAATTCGGATTTCGTCAGGGAATTCAAACAGGCAAAAAGCAGAATCCGCTCTATGGATTATCGTTTTGTCGAAGAAACAGAAGCTACGCGCCAAGCTCTTCTAGAAATCTATTGTTCCGTATCCCTCGGCACTCCCTACAACGACTTTTGCACACACTAGAGCAAATTAACGACCGGCCCACAGCGGACATTCGTGGCAGTCGCTGTGGGTCATCGCTTTGCGCTCCATGCGACCTGCCAGTAAACATTGATCCAGCCGCCATCGTCATCCGGTCGCGGCCCTCAGGAGCTGCAGGCAGATCACCGCGACAACCATGGCAAGCCCGGCATGGTGCAGAGCCGCAAGCTCCCCGACCGCCCTGCGCAAGCCTGTATCGATCGGTTCGGAACCTCGGTCGGAAACTGCAGCGATGCGCGAGCGGAGGCGCGGTAGGATATACCCAAACCCAATCACCAGCGTTCCGAGTTGGACCAGTGGCAGCAAGGCCCAGTTGCTCTGCCAAGCCTGCACCAGCAGGGCGAGCGTTCCGAGCGACATTGCCGACTTCATGGTCGGCGGCAGCAGATGGATCACCCGGCGCAGGATGCTGTGAACCTCGCTGGCCACGTCGTCCGGGACATTCGGCGATTGCGGCGCGCGCATTAGCCGCCAGACGGGACGCTCTATATAGGACAGCGTCAGGAAGATACCGGCGGCAAAAGCAAAGCAGGCGCCGACAAGACAGAGAATGAAAGATTGCATGGGTCGGGCTCCTTGTTTCGGTCCAATCAGCCGTGCACCGACAGCGGATACCGGATGGCCAGCGTGTCGGTATCCAGCCCGTGGCGTTGGGCGAGAGCCGCGACCTCCGGCCCCAAACCGGGCGCGGTGATGGCGCAGAACCGCTGCATCAGCCCGGCCAGCCCGCAGACCGTGAACAGATGCACGAGCTCAATAGGATCGAAGAGCTCGATGGCCGGCTGGATAAACCGCTTCGGCGTGTTCAGCGGCTTCTGCGCTGAGAGCCAGCCGACGGCCAGTGCCGCCCGCTCGCGGTCCGAGAACACCTCGGTCCCGCCGCGCCCAATTGCGGCGTCGAAACACAGGCGGGCCCGCGCGACCGAGGTGTCCTCCCCGCCGCCCGCGCGAATGGCGAACGCGGCCTCCGTCGCGGCGAGCGATTCGTGCCCCTGCACGATGGCTGCCACCCGGGCCACGAGGTGCTTCAGGTCAGCGGGCAAACGTGAATGGGCCCGCTCGCCCATGACCTCGGCATAGAACAGTGCGTGGCGGGCGCGCAGATTCTCGGGCCAGGCCCTGACCCAGTCAGGCATAAGGCCAAAGTTGCTTCGGAAAAAAGCCTGCACGCCACCAGCCTTCGCGACAGCGCTATCGCATCGCGCAATCATCTCGTCCATTGTAGGGCCACCTTGGGGCAGGTCGTGATCCAGGTTGCCGCCCACGGCGTTATCGCCAACGGCGTGGCGGCCATGCTCCACCCCCGCTTTCTCGGCCGCGTGGCGGGCCCAATTGGGTTCGACGTCGACGCCCGTCAGGTCGTTGAACGTATTCAGGAACCCGAAGGCTGAGGCGATCATCGCGGTGCCCACGATGTTCGCCTCCGCCCCTGCGTCAGAGACACGGGCCTCGCCGGCCCGGGCGCGGACGCGGTCCAGGCGATTGGGGGGCACTGAGTTGGTGGCGGACTCCGCCGCGAGATCGACAAGCTCCAGCTCGAACGGACCGATGGGCGATGCAGCGGGCGCATCGCCATTCCGCGCCGCTTCGATCAGCCGCGGCATCTGTGCCGACATGTCCCCTGCCGCGGCGGTCATATGCACCTGGCAGTAGTCGCAGCCCCCGGCATTCGACGTGGCGAACCCGGTCGCCATCATGACGGGGGCCCCCAGGACCTCACGCCCCAGGTCGATGGCGCCGCGGTTGTGGGCATAGACGAAGAGCCTATAGGCCTCAGGCCAGTGATGCATGTAGGCGAAGCAGTTCGGCCAGAACCCGAAGAATTCCTTGTAGAACCGCAGGATCGGCCACTCCTCGGGCGCCTCCGAGCGGGTCCCGTCACTTTCCGGGATGACGTTGCACAGCAGCACGTCCCGCGACCCGGCGCGGGCGCGGTCCGCAGGCACTGTAGCAGGATCTATATCGCCGACCGCGGCGTCGGCAAGCGCGCGCAGGCGCCCCGCCTCGTGCAGCCGGACCAGATCGCGCGCACCTGTCACATGGGTTTCCCCGATGAAAATCTGAGGCACCGTGGCCAGCCCGGAGAGATAGACGCCCCGCGCCGCGGTATCCGCGTTCGCGGTGATGTCGTGCGCGGTATAGGACAGGCCCTCTGCCTCCAGCACCTCCTTCGCGCGGGCGCAGTGGGGGCAGTCGGGCTTGGTGAAGATGTGGATGGGGGCGGTCATGGTGCTCTCCGGTCTTTTGCGTTCAGAGGGAACATGCCCCTCGACATACGTTTCGAAAACACGCCATAATGGAACAGAGCGTTTCACAGATGGAACGATTATGGCCGACTTCGACCTCGACGATCTTCATGCCTTTGCGCTGATCGCGGCCTGTGGCGGGGTAAGCGCCGCGGCACGTCGGCACGATCTGTCCAAGGCCACCCTCTCGCGATCCCTTGCTCGTCTGGAGCGGGCTGCTGGGGCGCCGCTCTTCGACAGACTGCCGCGCGGACTGCTCCTGGCGCCGGGCGGCGAGGCGCTGATCACGCGCGCAAACGAGGCCCTGGCTCTGCGTCAGGGGGTGGAGGACCTCTTCCGCACCACCGCGACGGAGCCGGCCGGTCCTCTGCGCATCGCCGGCAGCGCCATGACCGTGGACAGCCTGCTTGCCGGCAGCGTCGCAGAGCTCGCGCGTCGCTACCCCGCGCTGCGCCCGGAGATACGCGTCTCCGCGCATGGCACCGACCCGGTGACGGACGATCTCGACGTCGCCGTGCGCGTCGGGCGCCCCACTGCACCGCACCTGGTGGCCCGGCGGATCGCGGCTTCGCAGCTTGGCCTCTACGCCAGCTCCGCATTGGCGGCCGACTTCGACAGACGCCGGCCCGAGACCTTGACCGCCATCGGTCGCATCGTCGTCCGCCCGGAGACCGACACGGACGTCTGGCAATTGACGCGCCCTGACGGCCAGGTCGTGCGGATTGACGGCGCGCCTCGGTTCATCGTGGATGACCCGGTGGCGGCGCTCGCTCTCATGAGGGCGGGACAGGGCATGACCCTCTTGCCACGGTTCTATGCCGATGCGCTTCTGCCAGTCGGAGAGATCGTGCCGTTGTTGCCGGATCACGTCGGCCCGCAGATCGAGCTTTTCGCCGCCTTGCCACCCCGTCGATCCCGCATCCCAGCCGTCCAAGCCTTTCTGGAGGTTGTCGCCCGTCAAGCACGCGACGTAGAGCGCGCGGCAGACTCGGCCCAGCGCTACCATTCGGCATGAGATCGGCCGCAGCATTGCAGCTTCCCCAAAACGGACCTTCGTCCAAGTTGCGGCATTCAGGCGTCACCAATGACCGCAACGCGGGGCAGGGTTGCCGTTCGGAGGTTCGAGATCAAGGTCCGCTTCGGCATGACGCCTCGATGGAAGACATCATGCGCCACTGGCATCAGGGCGCCGTGCCCGTCTGCGCGAGAGCCGCAGTCCATCGCGCATGTTGAGGCTCAGCAGGGTGATGTTGGCGGCGCCTGCTATCAACTCAATTGCCTGGATCACATAAAATTCCATATCGAAAGCGCCCGCCTGCGCCTTGAAGGACAGGTACAGCGCGGACGGTATCAAGATAAGGATGCCGTTGGCGGCAATGAAGGGCATCCGCTTTTTCTTGGCGTCGATCAGCGGGCCGCGCATCCGTTTTCCCAGCCTGAATCCCGAACCGCCCGCTGCCATCAGGGCAGGAATCAGAACGAAGAAACCGTAGGGAACCAACGTCTTGACGGTCGTGACCGCCTGCTCTCCGGCAAACGCTTCTGACCAGGCGGTCGCGAGCCAGAAACTCAGGATCGTCATCAGTGCGACGGTGCCCGCGATAGGATGAATAGCCTTTGACATGAGAAGTTTCCTCGATCGTCTATTGTACATAGCCTGCTATATATCACTTGAATAGCAAGCTATGCAAGTGATATGAATCGGTCATGGCATTTGCGAAGGATCAGTCAGCGGGATATCTCGCGAACCACATGGCGCGCATCTTCGCGCACGGCCTGACCGCGCGGATCAAGCCTCTGGGCCTGACCACCGGTACTTTTCCCGCACTTCTGGAGCTTTGGGAAACCGACGGGTTGACCCAGAAGCAACTCGTCGAGCGGCTCGATATCGAACAGGCGACAATGGCCAATACGCTGGCCCGTATGGAGCGGGATGGTCTGGTTGTTCGCAAGAAGGATACGAACGACGGACGGGTTCAGCGCGTCTGGCTGACAGATCGCGCCCGTGACTTGCGGGGTCCGGCCATCGCGGCGGCGCAAGAAGAGAATGCGGTGCGGCTTGCGGGGCTCACCGAAGATGAAAGACGCCAGTTCATCGCGCTGCTTCAGAAGGTCATAAGAACCAAGACACCAGGAGAGCCACGCGATGCGTGAACGGCAAATTCCGCAAAGCCGGCCTCCGAGCCTGTTGCAGCATTCGCGAAGATGGGCGCGAACGAGACATTCGGTGCACGAGCAATAGTTGCCGCTTTCCGCGCAGAGCAACCCTAGCGAAACGCATTGGCCATGAGCGGCATTGTTCGAGCGTTTTTACTCGCACTGACCAGCACTGCCGTTGAAAGGTTGCGCCGACGCCCCGGCACCGTGAGGGAAAAGGACCTGAGATGCATATCGACGAAGCGGCACGAACGCTGGAAGCGGCCCGCCGAACATTGCGTCGCGGCGAGTGTGGGAGCCTTATGGACCCGCTGCTTGTTTGCGTGTATGGCGGCTGGGCCCGCGATGGGCGGTCGGCAACTTCGATGGGAGCCACGTTTTCTGAGGGCCTCTGCCGCGTAGCACTGTTCTGTGCGGGGCCGCTGAAAAGAACGATGCCACTATCGCTTATTTGAAGGACGCCGCCTTGACCTCGATTTCTGCCGATCACCGCGAGAACCTGCTCGGCGGGAGCTTCATGATTGGCGCCATGGCCGCCTTCGCCGCCGAAGACGCGCTGATCAAGGCCGCTTCTGAAACGCTGCCAGCCGGCCAAATCCTGATCTTGTTCGGCCTCGGCGGCGCGCTTCTTTTCGCAGCACTTGCCATGCTCGATGGGAAACCGCTCTTCAGTGCTGCCGTCGTTTCACGCCCAATGTTGGCCCGTGTCGTCTTCGAAGTCGTCGGCCGGCTGTTCTACGTCCTGGCCCTGGCGCTGATCCCTCTGTCCACAGCGACGGTCATTCTGCAGGCCACGCCGCTCGTCGTGGTGATCGGCGCAGCGGTCTTCTTCGGCGAAAGTGTTGGCTGGCGCAGATGGGGTGCTGTCGTGCTCGGCATGATCGGGGTGCTGGTGATCGTGAAGCCCGGCACGGAGGCATTCTCACTCCTCTCCCTCCTGGCGGTCATCGGTATGATCGGGTTCGCGGGACGGGATCTTGCCAGCCGCGCGGCGCCCCGGTCCCTCGCCACGTCGATACTCGGGCTCTACGGATTCCTTGCCGTTCTGGTCGCGGGAGTGCTCTTCTCATTCTGGCAGCGCGCCCCGTTCGTCGTCCCTGATCGCGAGGCTGCGCTCTACCTCACGGTCGCCGTGCCTGTCGGGGTGGGTGCCTATGCCCTTCTCATGCGGGCGATGCGGACCGGTGATGTATCCGCCGTCACGCCGCTCCGCTACACGCGGCTTCTCTTTGGCATCGCGCTTGGAATCGTCCTCTTCGGCGAACGATTGAACACCTCAATAATTGTCGGCTCCGCCTTTATTCTCCTTTCGGGTCTTTTCGTCATCTGGCGCGGGAAGAGAGCCGAGCTTTAGCTCTGGCCCTGTCACTTGAGAAACGCACGGCCTGTCACCGACTGTCCCCGCGCAAATCGGGAAAATGTCCGCTGAGCCGCCAATCTATGCCGTTCAAAGGTTGGGGATGAATGGCTGGTTCATCGCGTCGAAGCCACCAGCGGGCTACCACCCAAGAGGAAGACCCCACCTGCATAGCCCTTCGACTTTCGCGCACGTAAGCTCTTGATACGGTGGCGGGCCTGAACTGCCAACAGCGCATATCCAAACAGGATCAGAAAACCGACCGCGCAGGAAATTGCCATAAGGACCTGGAACTGGGGCGCCATTGGGAGTTCCGGGTTCATGAATTGCGCAAGAAAGGCCATGTAGAACCTGATGGTCTTGGGATTGAGAATCCCGGTCAGGAGTCCCGCTCGCAGGTTTGCGGATCGGTACCCGACAAATCCGATGTCGTTCACATCTGCTTCGCGAAGTCAGCGTGCCGTCCGTTTGGACAGTGATCGCACACATGGATACTCGGCGATCAAGAAACTATACTTTTGCCGGGGCAATGTGCTCACATGTCTAGAGGACTGTGAATGGACGATAAACTGATCACCGGACAGTGCCTGTGTGGCACTGTGAAGTTCTGTATATCAGGAGAGTTCGAGAGCTTCTTCCTTTGCCACTGCCGCCGCTGCCGCAAGGACAGCGGTTCGGCCCATTCGGCAAACCTGTTTTCGTCCAAGGCAAAGATCGCTTGGGTCGCAGGTGAGGAGAACATCAAGACATTCCAGCTTTCTGGATCCCGGCACGTGAAGAGCTTTTGCATGGATTGCGGCTCTGCACTGCCGGTTTCTCAAGCAGACGGTGGTCTTATTGTCGTTCCAGCAGGGTCGCTTGATAGCGAGATCGACATACGACCCAACGCACATATCTGCCTTGCCAGCCGTGCGAACTGGGACAACGACCTGGCTTCTGTCGAAAGGATCAACGGAGTGCCTCGCTGAGCATGCCTGATGTCAGACACTCATTCTGTCGAAACCGCTCTAGCTGCGAATGGCGGCGATCAGTGCCTCCTGAAATGACTGTGTCTTGGCCGGGTCAAGCCATCGCGTCACGGCGACGATGTCATCCTCGGGATTGATCCAGATGCAATGTCCGCCCGCTCCCAGGGCGCTGAAGGCGTTGGAGGGCAGATTGGGATTGGCGTCAACGCCGCGGTTCAGCCACCAGAGGAAGCCGTACTTGTCGAGTGTCGGTGTCGGGGACACAGATTGCGCCATCCAGTCTTCCGGCAGGATCTGTCGGCCATCCCAGCGGCCGTTCTGGCTGATGAACAGGCCAAAGCGTGCGTGATCATCGGCGCTGATGACCAAGCCGCCGCCCCAGTGGCCGCCGCCGGTAACCGATTGCATGCGCTGGCCGTCAATCTCTACCCAGGATGTGGAGTATCCGTCCCAGCGCCAGCCGTCCGATGCGCCGATCGGGCCCATGATCCGCTCGCGCAGGACATCGGGCAGGGGGCGGCGGAAACGGCACAGCAAGGCATAGGCGAGGGCATTCACTCGCACATCGTTGTATTCATAATAGCTTCCGGGGCGGCCAACCTGGCGCAGTTGCCCTTTTCGGCTATTGTCCGCGCCGACACCGATCTGCCGAAAATGGTCAATCTGGTCATCCTTGCCGAAGAGCTCCCCGCGCCATTCGCTGTTCATCTGCAGCATGTGGCGCCATGTTATGGCGCGGTTGTGCTCGCTGGAGAAGTGTGGCCCCGCCACGGTGGCGCTGACCGGTTCATCGAGATCCGTGATGAGATTGTCCTGAACGGCGATGCCGGCGAGTACCGAAAGATAGCTCTTCGCGATCGAAAACGTCATGTCGGGACGTGACGTGTCACCCCATTCCGCAACACGTTCGCCGCGATGCAGGATGACTCCGGCAGGACCGCCGCGTTCGGTCACGGGACCGACGACTTCAGCCCAGGGGCCGGACTCGTTCCATTCCGCACTTCCAGCATACCTGCCGTCGGCGTGGTACATGTTCCGGGGCCAGTTGGTTTCATTTGCGAGGGCGATATCGACAACAGATTGAAGGGCCGGGTCTACGGCTTGAGACGTCATGTGGGGTCTTTCTTTTCTTGGGATTGTCGGAGTTTTGAATGCGTGGGCGGGGCGATCTGTGTGGCTGGAACAATGAGAGGCCAAGCGCCTGTATTGACGCGTTCCGCGGAGAGAAGGATGAGTTCCGCCAACCTGTTGATGGCGGGAGTCCGGGTTCGCCAACGGGGGAAGAAGATCACGTATTCCAATGTCAGCTTCGGAACGAAGGGGCGGATCACCATGTTCGGTCTCATACTCGAGCGCGCGACAAACCCATCGGCGACGGAAATTCCCAACCCTCGTGCTGCGAGTTCACAGGCCACGACCCCATTGGGTGTTTCAAGCCGGATGTTTGGCGTCGCTCCCTTCCTTCTGAAAAGCGCGTCAATCCGTTGGCGCATGACCGTGCGGGGACTGTTGATGACCAATGGCTCGTTGATCAGGTCGTCAAGAGATACCTCGTCCTGCGCGGCCAGAGGATGATCCTCGTGCATCACGGCGACGGCATCTACCGATGCCATGGGTTCGATATCTATGGAGCTGTCATCCAGCGGCAGCACCGAAATGCCGACATCGAATTGCTCGCGGCCGAGCCAGATGTCGATGTCGATGCGGGTCCGGCTGTCAATCGTGGCGG
>Ga0209344_10000297_pt1 | contig 96207 bp, 92 predicted proteins | sample Cruoilmetagenom6_FD_187293 | JGI IMG/M metagenome (GOLD analysis project Ga0209344, IMG submission 187293) | Oil polluted marine microbial communities from Coal Oil Point, Santa Barbara, California, USA - Santa Barbara Oil Seep Sample 6 (SPAdes)... | ecosystem: Environmental > Aquatic > Marine...
ACATGGCCGAGCAGGTGATTGATGCCATCACCCAGGTGGCGAACACGGGCAAAATCGGCGACGGCAAAATCTTTGTGATGCCGCTGGAGCAGGTGATTCGTATCCGTACTGGTGAGACGGGCAAAGATGCCGTCTGATAGGCAGATTAGGCATTAAAAACCCCCGCCGCTCGGTTGAAATACTCAAGCCGAGCGGCGGGGGGTTTTATCATCTGCGAAGAGTGCCTCATGCACCCTCATGGGTCGCGAGCTAAAGCTCCCTCCCACTGGAGTAGCTACCTGGATGGCAGAGAAAATTCCACACTGTGAGGAGAAGGCGATTTTGTCTTATTTCTCAACCTTATTTCTCAACAAAGGCGCGCTCAATGACGTAGTCGCCCGGTTCGCCCATGCGCGGCGAAATATTAAGGCCCAACTCGTCAAGTAGCGCGCTGGTATCGTCCAGCATGGCAGGGCTGCCGCAGATCATCGCGCGATCCTGACGTGGGTCGATGGGCGGTAGGCCGGTATCTTCAAACAGCTTGCCTGAGCGAATATGGTCGGTCAGGCGTCCCATGGTGTGGAACTCTTCCCGCGTAACGGTGGGGTAGTAGACCAGCTTTTCAGCGATGTCTTCACCCAGGTATTCATGGGCTGGCAGCTCTTTGGTGATGAAATCGGCGTAGGCCAATTCAGAAACTTCCCGTACGCCGTGAACCAGCACGACTTTCTCGAAGCGCTCGTACACCTCAGGATCCTGGATCAAACTCATAAACGGCGCCAAGCCGGTACCGGTGGAGAGCATGTAGAGGTTACGGCCCGGCAGTAGGTCATCGCATACCAGCGTGCCAGTGGGCTTGCGGCTGACCATGATCTGATCGCCTACTTTCAGGTGCTGAAGGCGTGAAGTGAGCGGGCCGTCGGGTACCTTAATGCTGAAGAACTCAAGATGGTCTTCGTAGTTGGGGCTGGCAATGGAGTAAGCGCGCATCAGCGGTTTGCCGTTCACTTCCAAACCAATCATCACAAACTGACCGGTTTTGAAGCGCAGGCTGCGTTCGCGGGTGGTGCGGAAGCTGAACAGGGTATCGTTCCAGTGATGAACGCTAAGCACTTCTTCCAGAGCAAACTTACTCATGCCGTTTTCTCCATTAGTCGATGCTGGCGCTAGTCCGCATCGGTCATATTCTTAAAAAGAATAAAAATGATTAAATATGTTGCCAGCAAGTCTAAGCAAAGGGTGGTATATCTGTTAAGCGAATTATATTGATAACGGTTATCTGAAAAATAGATATAGATCAAATAAAGGCTAGTCTCTATGCACTACACCCTGCGGCAGTTGGAAGTCTTTGTGGCGGTTGCTCAGCATGAGAGCGTCTCCCATGCGGCGCGGGCGCTGGCCATGTCTCAGTCGGCGACCAGCACGGCGCTTGCGGAGCTTGAGCGGCAGTTCGACTGCCAACTGCTGGATCGGATTGGTAAACGCTTAAAACTCAACGCGCTGGGGTTTCAGCTGTTGCCCAAAGCGGTGGCGCTGCTGGATCGCGGGGAAGAGATTGAAGAGCTTCTACGAGGCCAGAAAGGGGTTGGCTCGCTGGATGTAGGGGCCACGCTGACCATCGGTAACTACCTCGCCACGCTGCTGATCAGCGACTTTATGCAGCGCCACCCCGGCAGCCGGGTACGCTTGGCGGTGCGCAATACGCGCCATATTATCGAAGGCGTGCGCCAGCACTCGCTGGATCTAGGCTTGATCGAGGGGCAGTGCGACGATGACATGATCATCAGCCAACCCTGGGTGGAAGATGAGCTGTGCGTGTTTTGCTCGCCGCGACACCCACTAGCAGGTCGCGAGCACCTTGAGCTTGAGCAATTGCTGCGTGAAGATTGGATAATGCGTGAAGAGGGTTCCGGTACGCGTATGACCCTAGAGCATGCCGCCCGCCACCGCCGCAGCCGGTTTAACACCCTGCTAGAGCTCGAGCACACGGAAGGCATTAAACGCGCGGTGGAGTCAGGACTGGGGATCGGCTGTGTCTCGCGCCTGGCGTTACGCGATGCCTTCCGGCGCGGCAGCTTGGTGCCGCTGCCCACGCCGGAGTTGGATCTAAAGCGTCAGTTCACGTTTATTTGGCACCGGCACAAATACCTCACCACCGGCGTGCGCGAGTTTCTGCGCCTGTGCCGTGAGATGACGGCTGGGGCCAAGCGCAGTGACGATATAGCGCTGCCGCCGATTCCTTAATTCCTCAAAACGATGGCAACGCTTTGGCAGACTTTAACGTTAGCGGAGCCGGTGGGTGTTGAGACAGTTTGAAGCTGCCTATGGTGACCGCTAAATGGTCGGCTTGCTCTTTTAACTGCTCGGCAGCGGTAGTGGACTCTTCCACCATGGCCGCGTTCTCCTGGGTCATGCGATCCAGCTCCGCGACGGCGATGTTGACTTGTTTGATGCCTTCGCTTTGCTCGCTGGTGGCGGCGTTGATCTCCTCCAGAACATCGGTCACGCGGGTAATATGCGCCACGATCTCCTTCATGGTAGACCCAGCATTACGCACCAACGTGGTGCCGTTATTGACCTTGCTTTGAGAATCCTCAATCAGTTTCTGGATATCGTTGGCCGCCTCGCTGCTGCGTCCTGCCAGCTTGCGTACCTCGTCAGCCACTACGGCAAAGCCGCGACCATGCTCACCCGCCCGTGCAGCTTCCACTGAGGCGTTGAGCGCTAGCAGGTTGGTCTGGAACGAAATGCTGTTCATTAACGTGACGATTTCACCGATCTTGTCCGACGCGTGGGTAATGTCTTCCATGGTAGTGACCACATTCGCCACGACTTGCCCGCCTTCTCTGGCTACTTCTGAGGCGGTCTGAGACAGTTTGTTGGCTTCTTTGGCCGAGGCCGCCGTGTGTTGAACCGTGCTGGTGATTTCCTCTATCGAGGCAGAGGTCTGCTGCAGGCTTGCGGCTGCATTATCGGTGCGGCGGGACAAGTCCTGGCCGCCCATGGCGATCTCATTGGCCGCGTGGTGAACGGATTCACTGCTGGTGCGTACATCAACCAATACATCGTGGATCTTGACCGCAAAGGCATTGAACTGAATCGCCAGCTCTGCCCCTTCGTCACGCCCACGCACCGGTAGCCGCTGGGTTAAGTCGCCATCTCCAGAGGCGATCTCGCGCATGCGATCAGCCAGTTGTTTCAGCGGGCGAGAGATGCTGCTTCCCAGTAGCCAACTGGCAATCAGACCCAAAAAGGCGATCACCAGACCCATGACAATCATACCGAGTGTCGAAGTCTCGCGTTGGCTTTGCATTTGCTCTTGTAAGTTATTTAGACCTGAAAGCACGGCGCTTTCAGGTAGCCGGATCATCAATACCCAGGGGTTACCACTCTCATCAATAGAAAAGGGCCAGTAAAGTTCGGTCATGCCCTGCTCTGTGTCGAGCCTGCGCACTTTCTCACCTTGCTGCGCCTGAGCGATGCCAGCCTGAAGGTCAGCATCGAGCACGTTTTCAACATGTTTGCCTAGCAGGTCAGGCGAGCTGGTATAGGCCGCCAGAGCACCTTGGGAAGCGATCAGCGCAATTTCTCCAGCGCCGTCATAGAGCGATGCATTGGCCTCTTCCAGCAGACTCTGAATAAATTCAACAGACAGGTCGACGCCGGCGCTGCCGCGAAACTCATTGTCTACCAGGATGGGCGCATTAAACGAAGTAACCAGTAATGTCTCGCCGTTATAATCGTATAGGTGGGGGTCGACAACACAGCTACGCTTCGTTTCTTTGGTGCATAGATAGTACTCCCCGCGCCGGATTCCATCAGCATCGCGCTCTTGGTTTTCCATGTCGCTGCCCAGCGCCAAAACTTCAATATCGCCGCTTTCGGTGCGATACCACCAGGGCATAAAGCGGCCGTCAGGGCCATAACCTTGATCTTCGCGCCCGGTATAACGTGCATCACTACCAAAGGCGTTAGGCTCCCAGCCAATAAAAGCATCAAGTAGTTCGGTATTATCCACAACGGTTTGACGCACAAGCAGCGAAAGCTCGCGGCGACTCATGGTCATTAAAGGCCGCCCGTTTTCGTCCTCCTGACCTATCATGGCATTGGTGTTAGCCAAGCTAGTGGCAAGGGTCAGAGCGTGCTCAAGCTCTCCTTTGATTTCTTCGGTTTGGGCGGAGGCTATCGCCGTCAGGCGCGCTTCGATGTTGCGTTCGAGTAATTCCTTCGTCTGACTTTCAACCAGCGCCTGGGAGCGTGCGTTGGCAATCACCGAGTAGATGACAAGCGCAGCCACGACCAGAAGTATGCAACCACCGACCAGCGTGGCAATGAGGGTGCGGACGGACTTAAATTTCATTGTTGTTGGGTCTCTTTATGCTAGGTTACCGCATATTGCGGCAGTGAAGAGGGCGCCATAAGACGGCCATCCTGGGGCGCTGAACTGCTTGAGAGAGTGAAGGCTCCCACGGTACCAGCCAAGTGGTTAGCCTGTTCTTTCAATTGCTCAGCAGCGGTAGTGGACTCCTCCACCATGGCAGCATTCTCCTGGGTCATGCGATCAAGCTCGGCGACGGCAATATTGACTTGATTAATGCCATCACTCTGCTCGCTGGTGGCCGCATTGATTTCCTCCAATACATCGGTCACACGGGTAATGTGCGCCACGATATCCTGCATGGTGGCGCCAGCATTGCGTACGAGAGTGGTGCCGTTATTCACCTTGCTCTGTGAGTCCTCAATCAGTTTCTGGATGTCGTTGGCTGCTTCACTACTACGCCCGGCCAGTTTGCGTACCTCGTCAGCTACCACCGCAAAGCCACGGCCATGTTCACCCGCTCGGGCGGCTTCCACTGAGGCATTAAGCGCCAGCAGGTTGGTCTGAAATGAAATGCTGTTCATTAACGTCACAATGTCACCAATTTTGTCTGACGCTTTAGTAATGTCTTCCATGGTGGTGACTACATTCGCCACGACCTTGCCGCCTTCGTTCGCTACTTCAGAGGCAGTTTGGGAAAGCTTGTTGGCCTCTTTTGCGGATGCCGCAGTGTGTTGAACCGTGCTGGTGATTTCCTCGATCGATGCTGAAGTCTGCTGCAGGCTAGCGGCAGCGTTGTCCGTACGACGGGATAAGTCCTGGCCGCCCATGGCAATTTCGTTAGCCGCATGGTGAACGGATTCACTACTTGAGCGCACATCAATCAAGACGTCTTCCATTTTGCTTACAAAGCGATTGAATGCTTTGGCAATCTGGGTGACCTCATCGTTGCCCTCTTCAGGCAACCGCCGGGTTAAGTCACCTTCTCCTGAGGCGATGTTGTTCATCGCGTCGCGTGCAACGAGCAAACGGCGCAGCAGGAAAGTAAGCAGCAGGCCAAATAGAACCGCAGTAATGGCAGCGACGACCAGTAGCGTCACGATTGAGGTAGTGGCGATGGCTCGCAGGCCAGCGGTGGCTTCGGCTTCATCCATGGCAACGACTAACTGCCAGCCGCTATCACCGCCAACATGGCTGCCCATGAGTAGCTTATCGCTATTCTGCAGCGACAGTGCTTGGGGCTCATCTGCTTGGGTGATTTGGTTCAGGCGGGCATGGGTCAGGTCATCGCTCAACCGCGTGGAAGGTTCAAGCGTTAATTGCGCATCGGGGTGGGCAACCAGGGTACCGTCGTCAGTGGTGAGAAAGGCAAAGCTTGACTCTGTGGGGGCGATACCACTGACGATCTCAATAACATCAGTGATAGCAATATCCGCCCCTATGACGGCGGCCAGCTGTCCATTACGATAAAAGGGGCGTGCAAAGGTAACAATCAGCCCGCCTGATTGAGCATCTACGTAAGGTGCCGTGATAACCGTATCCTGCGCCTCATTCGCACCTTCGTACCAGGGCCGCTGGCGAGGATCGTAATCACTCGGGGGTTGCCATCCGTCGGAAAAAATAGCCTCTGGCGTAGAGGGGTAGGCAATGTAAGTACTCATGAAATTGCCTGAGGCTGCTAGCTGCTGCAGCGCCGCAAGAGGATCGTCGCTATTAACCGCATCTTCCATGCTGGACAGCATGGTATAACGTGCGCTAAACCACTCGTTGATAGCTTGCGTATTACCTTTAACCACGGCGCTAAGATTGCGCGTTATTTGCTGGCTATTATGATGTTTTACGGTGGTGTAACTGGCAATGCCGTTAATCACCAGGGCGAGGGTAATCGCCACTAGTGCGGCCAATAGAATGCGTGCTCGGAGGGTGGATAGCATGGTCGCTCTCGACTTAGAAGTGCATGTCAGTACTCGGGGAAGTACCGCTTATAATGTTTTCTAAGCTATCGGCGAGAACGACCGTTTGTTTAGCGTTGAAGGAGGGTTAAATTTCGGATATTACTAGCGTAAATCACTAACTGCTTGTTGGATATCGGCCATTGAAGCTTTACTTAGATCTTTCGATAGAGAGTGGATTACCAGCTTCTGTGTTGGGCCATCAAGCTTATCCCGTAGTAGGCCTAAAAATTTGGGTGGCGCGACCATAATCAGCTTCTCCATACTATTGCCTACTCGAGCGCTGTAAAGTCGCTGAGCGACTTCTTTCGCAAACAGCTCATTTTCGTGCTTACTAGCCGTCCCCTCTTCGCCAGCCGAGCGCGAGGTAGTGGACATCGACTCATGCACATCGCCTCGACCATCGGTGACCAAGTCACCTTCATGCAGCCGTCCTTCTGCGTGAACCAAGCTCTCTTGCTCCGCCAGCGTTAAGGCATCTCGGGTAAAAATACGTGCGCGAGCGGCGTCGGCTACCACGATATAAGTTGTCATCGCTGTGCATACTCCATGTCGTTGATGGTCATCTAACCATGGCAAGCGTTTGGCGTTAGGTCAAACGCTTCCCCTGGCTTGAATAACCTGGATTACAGCACCTTGCTACGCAGCAAGCTGGTGACGGCTTCACCAATTAGCACCAGCACAATAATGGCAATCAAAATGGTTGCTACGGTAGGCCAGGCGAAGGTATCAATCGCCCCTTGCAAAATAACGCCGATACCCCCGGCGCCCACTAGCCCTAGCACCGTCGATTCGCGGATATTGATATCCCAGCGCAGAATGACAATGGCAAAAAATGCGGGCATAACTTGGGGCACAATCGCGTAAGCGACCACTTTAGCCTTGGAAGCCCCGGTGGCCTCCATGGCCTCTACCGGTCGCCGGTCAATCTCCTCTATCGCTTCACCCATCAGCTTGCCGATAAAGCCAATGGAGCGAAATACGATGGCGAGAATGCCTGCTAATACACCGGGGCCGAAAATAGCTACGAACAGAAGCGCCCAGATGATGGTGTTTACCGAACGGCTGGAGACCAGAATAAAACGCCCCAGCCACAGGCAGGCACGGTTAGGCGTGGTGTTCTGGGCCGCAATATAGGCCACTGGTAGCGCCAAAAAGATGGTTAAAAAAGTCGCCAGTGTGGCGATATGCACGGTCTCGATCAGCGCGGCGATAATACTGTTCAGCCCGGCGGGACTGGGTGGCCACATGCGCCCCCCAAGCGCAGAAATTTGATTGGGCGCGTCCCATACCCAGGGCCAGAAAATATCGATGTCGCGCACCGCCCAGACCACCACCATCAAGGTGGCAATGAGAACGGCGTAACGAATAAGGCGCTGTTTGCGGTCGTAGCGTTGCCAAACGCGGTCGGCAAGCTGCTGTGCGTGATCTACCATATTTTTTTCCTTACCCAGCCGCTGACACCTTCACTGAGCAAAATGACCGCGATGATAATGAGCAGAATTGCAAAGGCGAAATCGTAGTCGTAGCGTCCAAAGGCGTTCATCAGCGTACCGCCAATGCCGCCTGCTCCCACGATTCCGACCACCGCTGACGCGCGCAAGTTGCTGTCCAGTTGGTACATGGAAAGCCCCACTTGGCGTGGCAGTATCTGCGGAAAAACCGCATAGAACAGAATCGCCACATACCCAGCGCCAGCGGCTTTCATGGCCTCTACTTGGCCCCAGTTAATCTCCTCTATCTCTTCGGCCAGCAGTTTGCCTACGAAGCCAATGGAGTAGAGGGTTAGGGTCAAAATCCCCGCGAGTGGCCCAAACCCAACCGCAGCAACAAATAGAATCGCCACGATCACCGGGTGAAAGCTGCGCGATACAATAATCACTGCACGGCCAATAACATAGATAGGCATGGGAGCGATATTACGCGCCGCCATCACGGCAAAGGGAATAGAGAGCAAAACGCCCATCAGCGTTGCCAAAATGGCGATTTGAAAGCTCTCTTTAAAGCCGGTAATCAGCAGCTCGTAGCGCTCTAAGTTGGGCGGGAAGCCGCCGCTAAAAATACGCGCTGCGCGGGGCAATCCTTCAGAGATACGCGCCCAGTTAAACGGCAGCGAGCCGAAGGCCCACACTAAGTAGACCACCGCGACCAGGATCAACCCGTAGCGCAGCAGCGGATTGGCAATAAACGGCGGCTTTTTCCAGGTGCGGGGCGCTGTTGAAGGGGCGTCAGGCGGAGTCATGGGAGCGCTCCTCCACGGGCGTATCGGTAATCGCATCGTCCGGTGCTTCAATGCCGCCGTAGATAGCGTCTAACGCGTCTTTGTTGAAATCGGCAGGCAACCCATCAAAGATCATCTTACCGTGGCGTAGACCCACAATCCGCTCGGTATAGGTTTTGGCCTGTGCAACATTGTGGATATTGATCAACACTGGCAGCGACAGCTCACTGGCCAGGCTCTGCAGCAATATCATGATTTGCTCGGAAGTGCGTGGATCCAGCGAGGCAGTCGGTTCATCCGCCAGCAGAACGTCAGGTTCCTGCATCAGTGCGCGAACCACGCCTACCCGCTGCCGCTCGCCGCCCGAAAGCTCATCAGCACGCTTGTTGGCGTAGTGTGCGATTCCCACGCGCTCCATCAGTACAAAGGCACGCTCAATATCGGCCTGGGGGTAACGACGTGAAATCGCTTGATAGAGATTGACGTAACCCAACCGCCCGGCCAGTACATTCTCCATCACGGTTAAGCGATCCAGTAGGTTAAAGCCCTGGAACACCATGCCGATTTTGCGGCGCGCGCGGCGTAATTCAGCTCCTTTAAGGTTCACCAGCTCATTGCCGTTGAGTTTGATCGAGCCCGAGGTTGGTTCGACCAGACGATTGATACATCTCAGCATGGTGCTTTTACCTGCACCCGAGGCACCTACGATAGAAACAACGCTGTTTCCCTCTACCTTGAGGTCAAGCCCTTTCAGCACGGCTTCATCGTGGCCATAGCGTTTGACCAGATTGGTAATTTCCAGCATGTGTCCGCTTCCATCGTCGAGACAATAACCGCACCGCCGGCGGCGGTGCGCTACGTTTACTCTTCCAAATTTTCGGGCGTATAGCTCACGTTATTGGCCGCTTGGATGGTACGAATCACCTTCCAGTTATCTTGGTAGTTGATGGGGATGAATTTTTCGACGCCTTCAAACTCTTCGCCTAGTTCGGTGCCGATAAAATCAAAGCTGAAGAAGGCTTCTTCAATTTTTTCGACCAGATCGGGGTGCAGGTTGTGCGCGTAATTGTACGAGGTGGTGGGGAAACGATCGGACTCAAATATCAGGCGCACGTCCTCTTCATCGTAAAGTCCGCGCGCCGCCATCCGCTCGACTACTTCGGAAGCGACCGGAGCCGCATCGTAGTCTTTAGCCACGACGCCCAGCATGGATTGGTCGTGGCTGCCCGAGTAGACCACTTCATAATCCTCATCGGGGGTAATGCCGAGTTCGGGCAGCAGAGCGCGAGGGGCTAGGTTACCCGAGTTGGACGTTGGAGAAGTATGGGCGACGCGTTTGCCTTTGAGATCCTCTACCTCATGGATATCAGAGTCGACATGGGTAAACAACTGCAGGGTATAGCCGAATTGGCCGTCATCAGAGCCCATTAACGCAAACGGCACGGCCCCGGCCAAGTTCACCGCAAAAGGCGTAGGGCCAGTGGAGAAACCGGCGATATGTAAGCGCCCGCTTCGCATAGCTTCAACCTGCGCCGCGTTGGACTGCACAGCAAAGAAGCGCACATCCCGCTCGGTAACCTCAGCTAAGTGATCGATAAAGGGCTGCCAAATATCTGAATAGATGGCCGGGTCTTCTACGGGGGTATAAGCAAAAATCAGCGTGTCTGGATTAGCCCACTCAGACTCATCGGCAGGGCGGTCGGCGACCATATTGCCATTTTCATCACAGTAAATAGTATCTAAATCGCCGCGTTCGCACTCAGCGAAAGCGGGCGTAGTGAGCAGGGCAAGCGGTAATAGAGATGCGGCGGTAAGCATCGCAAGCGGGCGCTTGCGGAAGAGCGAAGTTGCCATGGTAAGCCTCGTTTGTGCGTTATTGTTGTGTTCTTGCTCTGGGTCGAACTGTGTTTCCTTTGCTGCGTTTTGCCACTACTGAAAACGAAAAATGTTTCGTAAGTGGACATTCCGCGCCAAGGATGGTTATTTTCGAAAGCAGACACCTTCAATCTAGGGTTTGTGACAAACTTATGTCAAATACTTTACAGCCCCTCTCCGACCATTGGCGCAACCGCTATTTATTAATGCGCCACGGCCATAGTCAGGCCAATCAGCAGGGCGTGATTGTCAGCTCGCCAGAGCGGGGAATAGAAAGCTTCGGTCTTTCTGAACATGGCGAGCAACAGCTTGCCCAATTAGTTGCCGGTTGGCAGTGGCCGGTACCGACCCGCGTGGTGCATTCAGATTTTTTGCGCACTCGTCAAACCGCCGCCCATGTGGCCGCTAGGTTTGGGTTGGTGCCCAGCGTGGATACGCGTTTGCGAGAGCGAAATTTTGGTGAATTAGAGGGGCAGGGAGACGATCACTATCCCAGCGTGTGGGCTTTGGATGCCGAGGATGCCGAGCATCGTCACTATCAGGTAGAGGCGTTAAGCGGGGTGGCGAGCCGCATGCAGGCGGTGATAGCGGAGTGGGAGCAGCAGGTTAGCGGTGAAACCATCTTGCTGGTGAGTCACGGCGATCCGCTGCAAATCCTATTAACGGCGCTGGCGAGTAAGCCCCTTACCCAGCACCGTGAGCAGCCCGCGTTACTTCCCGCGAGCATTACGCAAGTGGGAGATTAGGCGCCGTCTTGCGCAGGCGGGATCCAGGCAATCATATCGACTTCCACATCGGCACCACCGGCTAAGCCGGTCACCCCGATGCAGGTACGGGTAGGTAGCGGCTGTGGAAAGTAGCTGGCGTAGACTTTATTGACTTCCTCGAAGTGGCCCATATTGGTAATAAACACCCGGGACTGAACCACATACTCGAAGGCACTGCCGACTTCTTCCAGCACAATCGCCAGGTTTTGCATTACCCGATGGGTCTGTTCAGTGAAGGTGCCCAAAAGCATCTCGTTGGTTTCTGGCACCGTCGGCATTTGCCCGGTGATAAAGACCAGATCACCTACGCGACAGGCGTGGGAAAAAGGCGCAATGGGCTGGGGCGCGCGGTCGATAAACAGTTTTTCAATCATGCTTTTATCCTTAGTTAACTGTTTTTACTGGCTGTTTTTTTAAAGTTGTTAACCATCATGGGCCTCAAGTGAGGCCCATGATGATTGACTTATCCACAGCTGCTTTATTGCTTGGGCTGTGTATTAGTGCCCCAGAATCTGGCTAAGGAACAGTTTGGTACGCTCAGATTGAGGGTCATTAAAGAACGGCTCTGGCGCATTCTCTTCAATGATTTGCCCTTGATCCATAAAGATTACCCGGTCAGCCACTTTCTTGGCGAAGCCCATTTCGTGGGTTACACAGATCATGGTCATGCCTTCTTCCGCAAGCTCCACCATAACGTCGAGTACTTCCTTGATCATCTCGGGGTCGAGGGCGGAGGTGGGTTCGTCAAACAGCATGACGTCAGGGTGCATGCACAGTGAGCGGGCAATCGCTACACGCTGCTGCTGACCACCGGAGAGCTGCCCTGGGTACTTAGTCGCCTGCTCGGCAATGCGCACGCGCTCCAGATACTCCATGGCCAGCGCTTCGGCCTCTTTGCGGGGCTTCTTTTGTACCCACATTGGCGCGATACAGCAGTTTTCCAGCACCGTTAAATGCGGGAATAGATTGAAGTGCTGAAATACCATGCCGACACTGCGACGAATCTGCTCAATACGCTTAACGTCTTGGGTCAGCGGTACGCCACCCACCACAATTTCACCTTTCTGGTGCTCTTCAAGGTGGTTAATGCAGCGAATCAGCGTTGATTTACCCGAACCCGAAGGGCCGCAAACCACGATACGTTCGCCGCGTTTTACTTCAAGGTAGATGTCCCGCAGTACGTGGAAATCGCCGTACCACTTATTGACGTTGCGCATCTCGACCATCAGGTCAGAAGTACTGGTGTCCGAGGTGTTGGTGGCTGCTTGTGTCATGTTGATATCCTACTTAAAACGTAATGAGATGCGGCGCTCGTAGTTAAACTCGAACTAGCGCTTATGGCCGGTGTTTAGCTTGCGCTCTAAGTACTGGCTGTAGCGCGACATGCTGAAACAGAAAATCCAGAACACGAACGCGGCAAATACATACCCCTCTATCGAGAAGCCCAGCCAGCGTGAGTCGGAAAGCGCCGCTTGCACTATGCCCAACAGGTCAAACAGCCCGATGATCATGACCAGGGTGGTGTCTTTAAACAGTGAGATAAACGTATTGACGATACCGGGAATCATCATTTTTAGCGCCTGCGGCATCACAATCAGTCCCATGCGCTTCCAATACGTCATCCCCAGCGCTGCGGCGGCCTCATCCTGCCCTTTAGGGATCGCCTGCAAACCACCGCGTATCACTTCGGCCATATAGGCACTTTGGAACAGCGTCAGGCCAATCAAGGCGCGTACCAGGCGATCCACGCTAATTTCAGACGGCAGGAACAGCGGCAGCATCACCGAGGCCATAAACAGAATGGTGATGAGCGGCACGCCGCGCCAAAACTCGATAAAAATCACGCAGAAGGTTTTGACGATGGGCATGTTCGAGCGTCGCCCAAGGGCGAGTACGATGCCGATAGGAAGCGCACCAATCATTCCTACGCTTGCCAGTAGCAGCGTCAGCATCAAGCCGCCCCAGCGGTGGGTGGAAACCCGCGGTAGATCAAAATAGCCGCCGTGGAGCAGTACGTAGGCGATCACCGGGAAAATCAGCAGGGCAAACAGCGCCATCCAGCGCTTGAACGGAAGGCGCGGAATGACCATCCAGGCAATAATGCCCGCGAACATGGCGAACACGATATTGGCCCGCCAGTACTCCTCGCTGGGGTAGAGGCCATACATGAACTGGGAGAAGCGTGCGTTAACGAATACCCAGCAGGCGCCCGCCTGTGTGCAGTCTTCGCGGCTATCGCCCACCCAGTTGGCATCAATGAATGCCCACTGAACCGTGGGTACCACGAGTAGGTACAGCACGTAGAGGCCCAATAGCGTGAAAATGCTATTGATGGGGCCGTTGAACAGATTGCCGCGTAGCCAGGCAATCGGGCCAATGGTGCCTTTAGGGGCCGGGCGCTGAGGTATGGTTTCTTTATTGTGAATCATGGGGTTGCCTCCGGCCTAGCGTTCGACCAGCGCAACGCGAGCGTTGAACCAGTTCATGAACATGGACACCAGCAAGCTGATGATCAGATAAACCGCCATGGTCATGGCAATAACTTCGATTGCCTGACCGGTCTGGTTGAGCGTGGTGCCGGCGAAAACCGATACCAGGTCGGGGTAGCCGATGGCGGTGGCCAGGGACGAGTTTTTAATTAGGTTAAGATATTGGCTGGTGAGCGGCGGGATGATGACGCGCATGGCTTGCGGAATGACGACGAGGCGTAGAACCAGGTTGCGTGGCAAGCTCAGCGCCTGGGCGGCTTCCGTTTGGCCATGGGGAATGGCTTGGATGCCCGAGCGCACAATCTCAGCAATGAAGGAGGCCGTATAGATAGACAGCGCCAGCCATAGGGCCAGGAACTCAGGGATAATGGTGATGCCACCGCCGAAGTTAAAGCCCCGCAGTACCGGCATCTCCCAGGTCACCGGTACACCGGTTGCAACCAATACCAGCAATGGCAGCCCAAAAATAATCACCAGCGACATCCAGAAAACCGGCAAGCGCTTGCCGGTGGCTTCGTGTCGGCGCTTGTTCCAGATAACCAGTGCAATGCTGGCAATGATCGCCACCACAAAGGTAGCGGGGATAAGTCCAAAGCCTGATTCAAACAGCGGTTGAGGCAGGTAGAGCCCACGCACGTTGAGGAAAATGGCTTCGCCAAACGCCATGCTCTCTCTGGCACTGGGTAAGGTACGCAGTACCGCAAAGTACCAGAAGAAAATTTGCAGCAGTAGCGGGATATTACGAAAGGTTTCGATATAAGCGTTGGCCAACTTGGCGATCAACCAGTTGGGCGATAGTCGTGCGATACCGACGATAAAACCAATAATCGAAGCAGCTAGCACCCCTAGTCCACCGACCAGCAGCGTATTGAGCAAGCCAATCACAAAGGTGCGGCCGTAGGTGCTCTGGGAAGAGTATTCGATTAAGGTTTGACCAATACCAAAGCCGGCTGTGTTGCCCAGGAAGCCGAAGCCAGTGGTGATGCCGCGGGCGTTCAGGTTGGCTTGGGTATTGCCGATAATATAGATCAGGAAAGCCGCCACAACGGCGACTAAAATGAGCTGAAAAATAAGTGCGCGCTTAGCGCGGTCTCGCCAAAACGGCGGCTTGTGGCCGGCGGGGCGAATGTTGGGTCTTACAGACATGGGTGGCGTCTCCGCTACACGGAAGGTCAATCAAATGGCCCGCCATTCCCTTAAAACAGAAATCTGTGTAGAGGGCGGCGGGCCGGGGTCAAGCGAGACGCTTAGCGAATCGGGGGAGCGTACTGGAAGCCACCGTCGTTCCACAGGGCGTTGACACCGCGCTCAATTTCCAGCGGAGAGTCCATACCCACGTTACGTTCAAAGCTTTCAGCGTAGTTACCGACTTGGCTAATAATGTTGTAAGCCCAGTCTGCTTCAAGGTTCATGCCTTCGCCGTAGTTGCCGTCTTGGCCCAGCAGGCGAGCGATGTTGGGATCTTCAGAGTTAAGCATTTCTTCAGCGTTTTCACTGGTGACGCCGTACTCTTCGGCATTAATCATGGCAAACAGTGACCATTTCACGATGTTGAACCATAGATCGTCACCTTGGCGAACCACAGGGCCTAGCGGCTCTTTGGAGATAACGTCTGAAAGGATCATCGAGGCAGAAGGATCGTCTAACTGTATACGTAGCGCCGCCAACTGAGATGTATCGGAGGTTAGCACGTCACAACGACCAGCCTGATAGCCACCTACGGTTTGCTCAGAAGTATCAAAAACAATCGGGTTGAACTCCATGTCGTTAGCACGGAAGTAGTCGGCCAGGTTCAACTCGGTGGTAGTGCCGGACTGGATACAGATAGAGGCACCGTCGAGCTCATCGGCACCGGTGATACCTAGATCGCGGGCGACCATGAAGCCTTGGCCGTCGTAAAAGTTAACGCCGGTGAAGTTCAGGCCCAGAGTTGTATCGCGGGTAGTCGTCCAAGTGGTGTTGCGTGACAGTACATCGACCTCGCCCGACTGTAGTGCGGTAAAGCGTTCAACGGCGTTGAGGGAAATGTAGTTAACCGCATCTGCATCACCGAGTACCGCAGCTGCTACTGCACGACAAACATCAACGTCCAGGCCCTGCCAGTTACCGTCGTCATCCGGTGCTGAAAAGCCCGGCAAACCATCGCTCACACCACACTGAACGGCGCCACGCTCAATGGTATCTTCCAGGGTGTCGGCTTGAGCAGTCGCCATTCCCGCTAGGCTAAGTGAGCCAGCGGACGCCAGAAGCGCTAGGTGTTTTTTATTGAACATTTAGTTTCCCTCGAAGTTCTTGAAATTGGTTATTGAAATTCAGTCACTGAAACAGTTCTGCATGCCGCAGCATGTCACTAAACCTAGCAAGGAAGATGCCAACAGGGGTACAGGCGCTAATTCAGCGCTTTTCAACGCTACTCAACGAATTCGAGACGAAGGTCTAGGTGCAAAAAAGGTTACCGCCCACCTCGCTTTGCACCTTTATGGGGTGAGCTGAGGTGGGCGGTAACATACAGGCAGGTGTGAAGCGTGGGGTTACTCGGCCGCAAAGGCCTTGCGCATAAATGGCGGTAGGGCGAGAGCGCCACGGTGAGCGTCAACGCTATAGTACTCAAGGGGCAGGTCGTGGTTAGCGGCTGCCTGCTCGCGGAACGCATTTACGTCAGTGGCTTTACCCGCCAACGTCACGCTCCACCAGCCTGAGGGATAGACCGGCTGCGGGAAGGGCAGCGTGGCAACGCTGTCAAAACCGGCTTTTAGCATGTCGTTGCGCAGCTCACGGATAATCGAGCCACTGTGGTAAAGCGGTGATTCGCTCTGCTGCACCATCACGCCGCCACTTTTCAAGATACGGTGGCAGCGCTTGAGAAAATCTGTTTTAAACAGCCCTTCAGCAGGCCCAACCGGGTCGGTGGAGTCGATAATCAGCACATCGATGCTCTCATCAGGTGCATCGTCCACCCACTTCACGCCATCGGCGAATAGCAGTTCAGCGCGAGGGTCGTTATTCGATTCTACTAACGACGGGAAGAAGCGCTCAGAAGCCTTGGTGACCTCTTCGTCGATATCAATTTGGGTCACTTTCTCGACACTCGAGTGACGCAGCACCTCTTTTAAGGTGCCGCAGTCGCCACCGCCAATGATCACCACCCGTTTGGGCTCTTGGTGGGTAAACAGCGCCGGATGCGCAATCATCTCGTGATAGAGAAAGTTGTCGCGGTCGGTCAGCATCACGCAGCCATCCAGCACCATTAGGTTACCGTAGGTCTCGGTAGCGTAGACCTCCAGATGCTGGTACTGGCTCTGCACATCCAAGAGTTTTTCAGAGATCTTCAGTGAGAAAGCGCTGCCGTGGCTGTCAAAGACTTCGGTAAACCACTGGTCGTCGCGTAAATCGCTCATCAATTGGCTCCTGAATACTGTGCATTGGTGTGAGTCGGAATATCGCGGTGATACTGCGGGCTTAGCTCGTGCAGCGCCTCCATAAAGGCGGTGACGTTATCGGGGTTGGTGAATTGGCTGATACCGTGGCCCAGGTTAAATACGTGGCCAGGGCCGTGGCCGTAGCTCTCCAGCACCCGGGCCACTTCGGCGCGGATAGCCGAGGGGCGGGCAAACAATACGTTGGGATCCAGGTTGCCTTGTAGCGCCACTTTATGTCCAACTCGAGCACGGGCGTCGGAAAGTTCGGTAGACCAGTCGATCCCCAGCGCGTCGGCACCGGCGCAAGCGATATGCTCGAGCCACTGGCCGCCGTTTTTGGTGAACAAAATCACCGGTACCCGGCGGCCGTCGTGCTCGCGGATCAGCCCGGAGACGATCTGCTCCATGTAGCGGAGTGAGAACTCCAGGTAAGCAGGGGTAGAGAGCGCGCCGCCCCAGGTATCAAAAATCTGCACTGCTTGGGCGCCCGCGCGAATTTGGGCGTTCAGGTAGTCAGTTACCGCATGCGCCAGCGTATCCAGCAACTGGTGCATGGTATCCGGGGTATCGTAAAGCATGGTTTTCAGATGGCGGAAGTCCTTGCTGGAACCGCCCTCCACCATGTAAGTCGCCAGCGTCCAGGGGCTGCCTGAGAAGCCGATTAGCGGCATGCGGCCGTTCAGCTCGCGGCGAATGGTGGAAACTGCACGCATCACGTAGTCCAGATCGCGCTCGGCGTCGGGCACGCTGAGTGCGGCAACCTCTTCTTGAGTGCGCACCGTTTTGCGGAATTTGGGGCCTTCGCCAGTTTCAAAATAGAGTCCCAAGCCCATGGCATCGGGAATGGTTAAAATATCTGAAAATAGAATGGCCGCATCCAGCGGGTAACGCTCCAAGGGCTGCAGGGTGACTTCGCAGGCTAGGTCATGGTTGCGGCACAGATCCATAAAACTGCCCGCATCGGCGCGGCTGGCGCGGTATTCCGGCAGGTAGCGGCCCGCTTGGCGCATCATCCACACCGGGGTGCGGTCGACGGGCTGGCGCGCTAGTGCGCGAAGAAAGCGATCATTTTGCAAAGGTGTAGTGGTCATAGACACTTGCTCTTAGGAAATTTGCCCGCATCGTATTGGAAACCGTACTTGGGAGCGTACTTGAAACCGTATCGGGGATCGTATGGGAGCAATTGTACTTGAAGATAGGCGCTAGGGCGGCGTACTCGATGGCAAAAATCGTCGCACCCGGACAATTTTTCTCGCCTAATAAGCCGATTTTAGCTTCTTCCCCAGCGTGAGGCCTGCGCCGCTTCCTGTTAGAATACTGACCCACTTTGCCAACACTGGTGTGGTTAACTGGTTTGGTCAATCAGCGAGGTAACCTGTGACCATTCGCTTCATTGCCGCTTCCCGGCTGCCCACGCCCTGGGCAACATTTACTATGCATGGCTTCGAAGATGAAGCCACCGGCAAGGATCATATCGCCTTAACGCTGGGCGATGTGACAGGCGACGAGCCGGTGTTGAGCCGGGTGCACTCCGAGTGTTTGACCGGCGATGCGCTATTCTCCATGCGCTGCGACTGTGGCTATCAGCTCCAGGAAGCGCTTAAACGCATCGCTGAAGAGGGCCGCGGCGTCCTTTTTTATCTGCGCCAAGAGGGGCGGGGAATCGGCCTGTTAAACAAAATTCGTGCCTATCACCTGCAGGATCAAGGTGCGGATACGGTCGAGGCCAATGAGCAGCTCGGATTTGGCGCCGACATGCGCCGCTATGATCTGTGCGTGCCGATGCTTAACCATTTGGGCATCACATCGTTAAGGTTAATGACCAATAACCCGCGCAAGGTGGATGCCCTCACCCGCGACGGCGTCAATGTCGTCGAACGCCTGCCGATCACCACTGGTCTGAACCCCCATAACGAACAGTATCTCTCAACCAAAGCGGGCAAGCTTGGCCATATGATGGCCCTGGATGACTTCACTCAGGCCAGCGATGTAGATATTGAACGTAAGGGGTGATATGAGTGGGAGATGGCATGCCAGGAGCGCCCCAGGATGAACGCCGTTAGTAAGGAGCATTACCAGCAGTATAAACAGCAGCGTGAAAAGCCTTCCGAAGAGCAGGGGGAGTTCAGCGTTGTTGAAGAGTATCTGCACAGCATCACCCACGGTATTGGTGCCGTGCTAAGCCTGGTGGGAATGGTCGTGTTGCTGATAGCCGCGAGCTACGCTGCCCATGTCGATCCGTGGAAAATCGTTAGCCTGAGCATGTACGGTGCCACGCTAGTGCTGCTGTATACCGCTTCGACTCTTTACCATGGCATCCCTCATCGGCGCTGGAAGCAGCGCTTTCAGTTACTTGATCACTGCGCAATTTATCTACTCATCGCAGGTACTTACACGCCCTTTTTACTCGTCAATATGCGCGGCCCTACGGGCTGGGTATTGTTTACCGCCGTGTGGTCGCTGGCGCTGGTGGGGATTGCTTGCATACTGCTATGGCCCCAGCGCTTTTCGATATTACGCGTGGCGATTTATCTAGTCATGGGCTGGATGATAGTGCTGGCGTCAGGAGAGATGGCTGCCAGTTTATCGAAAACGGGCATAGTCCTGCTGGCCGCAGGGGGCATCACTTATACGCTAGGGGTAATTTTTTACGCTGTGCGTGCGATTCCCTACAACCATGCAATCTGGCATCTGTTTGTCGTTGCGGGCAGCATCTGTCACTACTTTGCCGTTTATAGCGCCGTTCTTCCGCACGTCTCGGCTGTTTAAGGGGTCATAGCTCGACTTCGGATCATTGCCCGCGTGAGCCCGCATGCCAATTAGATGGCTTTTAAAGGTATGAAAAATACCTGTAAGTCACTGATTCCCTCTGTAGACTAAACGTTAAACTTAAGTTTTAGCCTATTGAGCCGACAGTAGTATCAGGTGAGATACAAACTTGATGTATTGAACGCCGAAGAGTCCGAAAAACATAGTGGGTTCGTATAGTGATGTCTATCGTCAGACCCAAAACGACATTCAATAAGATTTTCCAACAAGAGGATTGTCATGAGCACTGTTAACAACGCCCACGACACGACCATGCCGTCGGTACTGGGCAAAAAAGACAGTACTGATGAGATGGTGCACCGCATAGGCCACTTAACGCGCCTGCTGCGGGACAGCATGAAAGAACTGGGCCTAGATCAACAGATTAGCCAGGCGGCGCAAGCGATTCCCGATGCCAATGACCGTCTCAACTATGTGGCCTCGATGACCGAGCAGGCCGCAGAGCGGGCATTGAATGCCGTTGAGCGCGCTCAACCGCTGCAAGACAGCCTTGAAGAAGAAGGTGCTGCGCTTAATAAGCGCTGGCAGGCAGCGGCAGCCAAGCTCGCGGCGGTAGAAGGTGATGCTAGCCTCGTCGAGGATACGCAGAACTTTTTGAGCAGTAAGCTTCCCAGCGCAACCGGGGCTACTCAAAAAGAGCTGCTTGAAATCATGATGGCTCAGGACTTCCAGGATCTCACCGGCCAGGTGATTAAGAAAATGATGGAAGTCATCAAACTCATCGAAGAGCAGCTTGTTCAGGTGCTGGTGGATAATGTTCCTCATGTCACCGATGGCGTTAAGTTGGAAGATGACCGGGATGAGCATGCCAAATTGCGCAATGGTCCGCAGGTAGGCGAAAGCAAGGTTGATGCAGTGTCAGGACAGGATCAGGTAGATGATTTGCTTGATGAGCTTGGCTTTTAGGCAAAGCCAACTAGTTAAAAACCGTTGCCACGCACTGCCGACAACGGTTTTTAAAACGTTTTGGATGCTTTCTGCGTTGATTAGCTCTCTGCGGCAGCCTGCTCTTTTTCGATTGCTCTAGCCATCGCGGCGCGCTGAATGTGGCGTTCGCGATAGGCCATCAGCGGTTCGGGTAAGCGGTGCTTCATGCTGATCGCCCACGACAAGGTATGGGTTAAAAACAGATCCGCAAGGGTAAAGGCATTACCCACCAAGTTTTCTTGCCCGTTGTAGCGGCGCTCTAGCGCGCTTAGCGCACGCTGAAACTCCCAGGCGCAGACCGGCAAAATAGCGGGAACGCGCTTGTCAGTGGGCAGGGCAAATTTATGCTTGGCCTGATTCCACAGTGGCTGCTCAATTTCGGTAACGATAAAGCTGAGCCACTGGTCGACCTGAGCGCGGGCTGCGGGGTCGCTAGGCAGCAGCGTACCATCGCCATACTGCTCCGCTAGGTAACGGCAAATCGGCGCCGATTCAAATAGCGATACTTCCCCATCCTCAATCACCGGCACCTTGCCATCCGGGTGACGCGCCAAATGCTCGGCGGTTTGCCCCTCGCCTTTATCCAGCGCTACATGCTGGCATTGATACTCAAGGCCTAACTCTTCAAGCGTCCACGCTGCCCGTAGCGAGCGGGAGTGGGGGAAAGTGTATAGCGTGATCATGGCGTGCTCCTGGCGAAAAATCGATGCTTTAATTAGCGGGCGTGAACGTCGCTGTCGATTATCTAGATGCTATCAATTAGAGCTACCTCTAAGCGCTACCCCGCGCCTCACGGATCCGCTCGTAAGCGTTACCGATTTCGCTGGTACGCGCTTGGGCGACATCGCGCATGCTTTCGGGGAGGCCTTTGCCGGCGAGTTTGTCCGGATGGTTTTGGCTCATCAGGCGGCGGTAGGCTTTTTTGATTTCAGCATCGCTGGCGTCTTCAGAAACCCCTAGTACGCGGTAAGCGTCTTTGAGAGCCTCTTCGCTGGAGCCCTGGGAGTTAGCGGCGGCACCGTGCAGCATCGCTTCGATCTGCTGAACTTCGGCATCGCTGCAGCCAACACCGCGAGCAACGCGCAAGATCATTTCGTGCTCAGCAGGATGAAGTACCCCGTCTGCCGCTATGGCGGTTAACTGCACCTGGATAAACACTTGGCGTAAAACCGGCTGGCGCTGGGTAAGGCGGTTAACGTTGGCCAGCTCGGCGTCCAGATTGAAGTCATCGGCGCGGCCACGCTCAAAGGCAGCGCGAGCCTTGGCCCGCTGTTCGCCCTGCAGATGCATCTGGTCAAATAGCTTTTCGGCAACGTCCAACTCGCCATCGGTCACTTTGCCATCGGCTTGGCACAGGCAGCCCATCACTGAAAAAATTGACTCCAGAAAGCCTTCCTGAATGCGCAGTCGGGCGATATTCAGGCGACGGCTGATCCAGCGTCCCAGCCACCAGCCCAGACCGCCGCCAATCAGCAGCCCTACCGGGCCACCGAACGCAAGACCGATCAGGCCGAAAATAACAATAAGCAATAGCATAGCAATCTCAAAAGTGGTTTAAAGATAATGGCTTAGGGTAATCGGGAGCGGATGGCGCGCTCGATGCCATCGCTATCCAGCTGGCAGTCGGCAAGCAGCTGCGCGGGTGTGCCATGCTCCACAAAAGCGTCCGGCAGGCCGAGATTGAGCACTTCCACCTGAACGCCTTCGGCGTGGAGCAGCTCATTCACGGCGCTACCTGCGCCACCGGCTACCACGTTCTCTTCCAGGGTCACCAATAGTTCGTGCTCGTCGGCAGCGTGCAGCACTGCATCGCGATCCAGCGGCTTAATGGAGCGCATATTGATGTGGGTCGCATTGAGTCGTTCGGCGACTTCAGCGGCGGCGCTATTGAGGCTGCCAAAGGCGAGGAGCGCAATACGCACGCCGTCGTTGGCGGCATGGCGGCGCACTTCCGCTTTGCCGATGGCGAGTGGCTCAAGATGCGCGGGAATTTCCGCACCAGGGCCGGTGCCTCGGGGGTAGCGCACCGCGGCAGGGCCAGGGTGGTGATAGGCCGCACTCAGCATGGCGCGGCACTCGGCTTCATCCGCCGGGGCCAGAATCACCATGCCGGGCACGCATCGCAAGAAGGAGAGATCCATGCTGCCGTGGTGCGTGGGGCCGTCTTCGCCGACCAGGCCCGCGCGATCAATGGCGAAGGTGACGTCCAGGTTTTGCACCGCGACGTCATGAATCAACTGGTCGTAACCGCGCTGCAGAAAGGTGGAATAAATTGCCACCACGGGCTTCATGCCTTCGCAGGCCATACCCGCCGCAAGCGTTACCGCATGCTGCTCGGCAATTGCCACATCGAAATAGCGCTGAGGGTACTCTTTAGAGAAGCGAATCAGGTCGGAGCCTTCGCGCATGGCGGGGGTAATGCCCATCAGGCGCGGGTCGCTTGCCGCCATATCGCACAGCCAGTCGCCGAACACATTGCAGTATTTTTTCTTCGCTGGTGGAGGGGTAGCCAGCGGTTTCTTGACCGTCGTCGCGTTGACTAACGTGTCGGGTTTTTCCAGCTTGGTAATAGCGTGGTAGCCAATCTGATCAGCCTCGGCGGGCAGGAAGCCTTTGCCTTTCACCGTTTTGATGTGCAGAAACTGTGGGCCGTCGAGGTCGCGCAGGTTTTCTAACGTATGGGTTAATGCGTCGAGATCGTGGCCATCGATGGGGCCCACGTAGTTAAAGCCCATCTCTTCAAACAGCGTGGCGGGGCTGACCATGCCTTTCATATGCTCTTCAGTGCGCCGGGCAAGTTCCAGTGCGCCGGGCAGGTGCGAAAGCACTTTTTTGCCCTCTTCGCGTATTTTCAGGTAGGGCTTGCTGGAGAGCACCCGGGCAAGGTAGGTCGCCATGCCGCCGACGTTCTCGGAAATCGACATCTCGTTGTCGTTGAGTACGACCAGTAAATTGGCATCCACGTGCCCCGCATGGGCAAGAGCTTCAAAGGCCATTCCGGCGGTGAGCGCACCGTCGCCGATAATCGCACATACGTGTCGCTTTTCGCCCTGTGCCTTCGCTGCCAGTGCCATGCCCAACGCAGCTGAAATCGACGTGCTGGAGTGACCCACGCCGAAGGTGTCGTACTCTGACTCGGCGCGGCGAGGAAACGCTGCCAAGCCGCCGTGCTGGCGAATACTGAGCATCGTCTCGCGGCGGCCGGTGAGGATTTTATGCGGATAAGCCTGGTGGCCAACGTCCCAGACTAAACGGTCGTGGGGCGTATTAAAGGCGTGGTGCAGGGCAACGCTCAACTCGACCACGCCGAGCCCGGCGCCAAAGTGACCGCCGGAAACACCCACGCTATAAAGCAGGTAGGCGCGTAGCTCGTCGGCTAGTTGGGCGAGCTGGGAGGCATTCATGGCCCGCAGCGCGGCGGGATGGTCAAAGGAGTCGAGCAGCGGCGTCGTGGGGCGCTCGCGGGGGATTTCGTCGAACAGCTTCATGGGCATCTTTAGTGGTCGCGCTCGATCATATAGTGGGCTAAGTCGGCCAGCGCTGCAGCACGTTCGCCCAGTGGGGCGAGCGCGGCAATGGCCTCGTCAATCAGGCTGTGTGCTTTGCGTTGAGCGCCCTCTAACCCCAGCAGGCTGGGGTAAGTGGGCTTGGCGCGTGCAGCATCGGCGCCTGACGTTTTGCCTAGGGTAACGGTGTCGCCGGTCACATCCAGGATGTCGTCGTGAATCTGAAAGGCTAGACCAATGGCGCGGGCGTAGCGAGTAAGCGCCGTTAAGCGAGGGTCTGTGTCTTCAACGGCTACCAGTCCCCCCAAGCGCACAGCGGCAACAATGAGGGCGCCAGTTTTATGGGCGTGCATATGGGCCAGGGCGTCCACATCCGGGTGGCCGCCGACGGCGTCTAAATCCAGCGCCTGCCCCGCCACCATGCCATCACGTCCAGAGGCGGAGGCCAGGGTGTGCACCAAATGGCCCAGTCGCGGATGTGCATTGCTGGCCAGCACTTCGAAGGCCAGCGCCTGCAGTGCGTCACCGGCCAGAATCGCACTCGCTTCATCAAAGGCTTTATGCACAGTAGGCTGACCACGGCGAAGGTCATCGTCATCCATGGCGGGTAAGTCATCATGGATTAACGAGTAGGCGTGGATTAACTCAATGGCCGCGGCGGGGGCGTCCAGGGCGTCGTTTGTAGCACCGAGTGCCTGCCCGGCCATATACACCAGTAGCGGGCGCAGGCGTTTACCACCGGCCAGCAGACCATGGCGCATGGCGGCCTCAAGCCGAGGTGCTACCGCTGGGCGGCTATCAAACAGCGCCGCTAGCGTGGCGTCCACGCGGGCATTGCTGGTCTGGCGCAGGGTGGCAAGCTGGCTAGGCTGCATGGCTACCATGGTGGCGTCTCCTTGCTGTCATCCTCGGCCGCCTCCTTGGGGTCGTCGGGGCCAGTAAAAGGCGTTACGTTTAAACGCCCTTCGCTGTCTTCACTCAGCGCCCGCACCTTAAGCTCGGCGCTATCCAGGCGTTGTTGGGCATCGCGGGTTAGCCGCACGCCCTGTTCAAACGCGGTCAGTGCATCTTCCAATGAGAGCTCGCCTGACTCGAGACGTTCAACGATGGTTTCAAGTTGTTCAACCGTCGCGGCAAAGTCCTGCGGGGGTGATGTCGTGTCGCTCATTGGGGTATGCCTGCAAACCGGTATGTTTTTAAATAAGCTTAAATAAGCCCACAGTATACACCGAGGCTGGGGGGCGGCGTCTGCCCTCTTCGAATACCGCTTGTTGCGCGACTTGCGATCCATTCATCGTCACCACGCAGACTTTTCATCATTCACAACCGGCCTGAACGACGCGGGTTGTGCTACGATATGCGCCTCCCGTGAACCGATACACGGCGCATGCCGCCGACCATAGAGGTTGATTCAGCCATGGCCAAAACGTCCCTGGAAAAGAGCAAGATCAAGATCCTGCTACTCGAGGGCGTCCACCAAAGTGCGGTGGACAATTTTCACACGTCAGGATACGCCAATATTGAGCACCTGCCGACGTCCCTTGATGAGGATGCGCTGATCGAAAAGATCCGCGATGTTCACTTCATCGGTATTCGTTCCCGCACCCAGTTGACGGAGCGCGTGTTCGAGGCGGCGGAGAAGCTGGTCGGCGTGGGCTGTTTCTGTATCGGCACCAATCAGGTCGATTTAACCGCTGCCCTTACCCGCGGCATCGCGGTATTTAACGCGCCGTACTCCAATACCCGTTCGGTGGCAGAACTGGTACTGGCAGAAGCGATTATGCTGCTGCGCGGTATCCCAGAGAAGAACGCCCGCGCCCACCAGGGCGGCTGGCTGAAGTCCGCGAAAAACTCCCATGAAGCACGGGGTAAAACCCTGGGCATCGTGGGCTACGGCAGCATCGGCGCGCAGCTTTCGGTGCTGGCCGAATCGCTGGGCTTTAACGTCATTTACTACGATGTCGTCGCCAAGCTGGGCATGGGCAATGCCAGCCAAGTAGGCAGCCTTGAAGAGCTTCTGGGCCGGGCCGATGTGGTCAGCCTGCACGTGCCAGACCTTGCCTCTACCCGCTGGATGATCGGCGCGAAAGAGATCGCTGCCATGAAGCAAGGCGCTATCTTGATTAACGCTGCCCGCGGCAGCGTGGTTGAAATTGATGCGCTGGCTGAGGCGATTAAGGCTGGCAAACTTAACGGCGCCGCGATTGATGTCTTCCCAGTTGAGCCGAAAGGCAACAACGAGGAGTTCCAGAGCCCGCTACGCGGCCTGGAAAATGTGATTCTGACCCCCCATATCGGTGGCTCCACCCTGGAAGCTCAGGAGAACATCGGTATTGAAGTGTCAGAAAAACTGATCACTTACTCCGATAACGGCACCACCGTGACCTCGGTCAACTTCCCCGAGGTGGCGCTACCCGCTCACCCGGACAAGCACCGTTTGCTGCATATTCACGATAACGTGCCGGGCGTGCTGTCGCAGATTAACCGCGTGCTGTCTGAAAATGACATCAACATCTCCGGTCAGTACCTGCAGACCAATGAAAAAGTCGGTTATGTAGTTATTGATGTGGATAAAGCCTACGGCCCCCAGGCGCTGGAAGCATTGAAGCAGGTGGATCATACGCTGAAGATTCGTGCCCTTTACTCGGCGCAAAACAACTAAAGCAGTTAGTTGAAGAAGTGAGTTATAAAAACGGCGCCTCGCAAGAGGCGCCGTTTCGTAGTTTAGTAGGCTAGGTATTTAAGCAAGATCAAACAGCAGCACTTCGCCTGCCTCTTTGCCGGTCAGGTTGATCGCCTCATCCGGTTGGAACGCCGCGGCGTCGCCTGCGCTCAACGTCTCTCCGTTAACCTCCATTTCACCATTCACCACATGCAGCCAAGCGTAGCGTGATGGTGGCGCAGTTGCCTGTTCGCCAGCGTTAAACAAGCCTGCGTAAAGATTCACATCCTGGTTGATGCTCACAGACCTGTCGCGGCCTTCTTCAGAAGCCACTAAACGCCATTGCCCTTGACGCTCAGCAACAGGGAAAGCCTTCTGCTCGTAGCTGGGCTTGATGCCGAGCTGCTTGGGTTCAATCCAGATCTGCAGGAAGTGCAGCTCATTCTCCTTGGAGTGATTGAACTCGCTGTGCAGTACCCCGGTGCCTGCCGACATGCGCTGCACATCGCCCGGGCGCATCACCTCGCCGTTGCCCATGTTGTCTTTGTGCTCCATCTCACCATCCAATACGTAGGAGATAATCTCCATATTGCGGTGAGGGTGGGCGCCAAAACCATGGCCGCCAGCAACGCGGTCTTCGTTGATCACGCGCAGGGCGCGAAACCCCATATGGTTGCGGTCAACGTAGTTGGCAAATGAAAAGGTGTGGAATGAGCGTAGCCAGCCGTGGTCGGCGTAGCCCCGCTCGTTTGAACGACGAATAATCATGGTGTGCTCCGCAGGTTGCGTGAGATTGAATAATGACAATATACGCCTTGCTGACGCCTTGTGGGGTGAAGCTTTCAGCACGTTTCTGTCGAATAAATCGATGTATTAAATGCCGGGCTGGGAGGACTGTTTGAAGAGCCAGGGCAAGCCATTCTCGGGGCAGACATGGCGCTTTGCCCTCGGCTTTTGGTTAGCTTTCGAGTAAAATCGCCGCCTCTGTTAACCCGGTCCGCCCTTTGCGAGGGTGACTACCAGGAGCTTTGCATGTCTGTATCCAACACGGCCTCAACCCCAATGCCGCCCATTGTGGTTGCGGCGCTCTATAAGTTTGTCACCCTGAACGACTTCGAAGCGCTGCGCGAGCCGCTGCGCCAAACCATGCTCGATAACGACGTAAAGGGCACGCTGCTACTCGCCAAAGAGGGCATTAACGGCACGGTGGCGGGCAGCCGTGAAGGTATTGACGCGCTGCTTACTTGGCTGACCGCTGATCCGCGCTTGGCTGATATTGATCACAAAGAGTCTTATTGCGACGAAACGCCGTTCTACCGCACCAAGGTCAAGCTCAAAAAAGAGATCGTCACCCTCGGCGTACCGGATATCGACCCTAACGACACCGTGGGCACCTACGTCGAGCCGGAAAACTGGAACGACATCATTGCCGACCCGGAAGTGCTGGTGATCGATACCCGCAATGATTACGAAGTGGCGATTGGCAGCTTCGAGCGGGCGATAGACCCTAAAACCACTACTTTCCGCGAGTTTCCCGAGTACGTGCGCGAGCACTACGACCCGGAAAAACATAAAAAAGTAGCGATGTTCTGCACCGGTGGCATCCGCTGTGAAAAAGCCTCCAGCTTTATGCTGAAAGAAGGCTTTGAAGAGGTCTATCATCTGAAAGGTGGCGTGCTGAACTACCTGGAAAAAGTCCCGGAAGAGCAGTCGCTATGGAAAGGTGAGTGTTTTGTGTTCGATAACCGCGTGACGGTGCGCCACGACTTAAGCAAAGGCGAGTTCGAGCAGTGCCACGCTTGTCGCATGCCGATCTCCGCCGAGGATATGCAGTCTTCCGCTTATGAGCCGGGCATTAGCTGCCCCCACTGCATTGATTCGTTGCCAGAGAAGACCCGCGCCGCCGCTCGCGAGCGCCAGCGCCAAATCGATCTAGCCAAACAGCGCGGCGAGCCGCACCCCTTAGGCCGCGATACTCGCCTAATGAAAAAATGAAATAGCGCACCGTAGGTAAGATTTTAAACAAAAACGTACGTAAAGCTTGTGCGCTAGACTGATGGGCAAAGTGTTACTCAACCTCAGGAGTTCACCATGCCTATCCCCTCTGACGGTCTATCGTCAACGGCTTCCCCTCTGCAGCGCCTTGACCACCAGGGCATAACAACGCTGACGATGAGCACACCGGAGCGCTTTAATGCGCTCTCGGAAGCCATGCTGGAAGCGCTTCTCGGCGCGTTAGCCGATATTGCCGACGATAGCAGCGTGCGCTGCGTGGTCATTGCCGCCGAAGGGAAAGCTTTCTGCGCCGGGCATGACCTGAAGCAGATGCGCGCCAATCCCGATAAAGCCTATTACCAAGCGCTGTTTACCCGCTGTAGCGAAGTGATGCAGGCCATTGTGCATTTGCCGGTGCCAGTGATTGCCAAAGTGCAGGGTATCGCCACCGCCGCGGGCTGCCAACTCGTCGCGAGCTGTGATCTGGCCGTCGCCGCGCGCAGCGCCCGCTTTGCCGTTTCCGGTATCAACGTTGGCCTGTTTTGCTCCACCCCGGCGGTAGCACTTTCCCGCAACGTTGCCCGTAAGCGTGCCATGGAGATGCTGCTTACCGGCGAATTTGTCAGTGCCGAGCAGGCCGCCGAGTGGGGCTTGATTAACCGCGTGGCAGAAGACGGTGCGCTGGATGAGGCAATTCAAGAGCTGACAGCCAGTATCTGCGCTAAAAGCGCCGTGGCGGTGCGCACCGGAAAAGCCATGTTTGCCCGCCAGCTTGCCATGCCGCTCGACGAAGCCTACGCCTTTGCCGGGGAAACCATGGCCTGCAATATGTTGGCCGAGGATGTAAGCGAGGGGATTGATGCGTTTATCGCCAAGCGGCCACCGCACTGGCGACATCGCTGACGTGCCATAGATGAATGAATGGAATTCGTTTCCGTAAACGCGACAATCGCCGTGCTGTCACGTTATCCTGACGCCCTTTATGTTTTCAGGGAAGGCGCCGTCAGAAAAGGCGCTTTTAGTACGTATTAGAAGCGCTTTTGGGAGCTTATTTTAGGAGCGCCTTTTTGGAGAAAGCCAGGTGAGTGAAGCCAAACGCAGGACGGTCGGACGTCCGGCGAGTACCGCCAAAACTAGCGGAGGCCACAGCCAGTCGCTGGTGCGTGGCTTAACACTGTTGGAGTACCTTGCGGCCAGCCCGCTTGGGTTGGCCCTTTCAGAAGTGGCAGAGATGGCCGAATTGGCGCCTTCTACCACCCACCGTTTGCTGCAAGCCTTGCAGAGCCAGGGGTTTGTGACCCAGGAGAATGAGCAGGGGCTATGGCGAATCGATGTTAAAACCTTCCGTATCGGCAATAGCTTTCTAGAAGCCCGTGACGTAGTGGCCACAAGTCGGCCCTTTCTGCGCCGCTTAACCGCTGAAACCGGTGAAACGGCCAACTTAGGCATCCGTGATGGGGCCACGGCGGTGTTTCTAGCCCAGCACGAGTCACCGCAGATGATGCGCATGATCACCCGCTTAGGCTCCCGCGCGCCGCTGCATGCCTCTGGGGTAGGTAAAGCACTGCTGGCGTGGATTCCCGATGACGAACGTGCGCAACTGCTGGATGGTCGTGAGCTGGCAAGAGTGACCGCCAATACGCTCTATCAGCCCGATACTCTGGGTGTGGAAATAGAGCAGATTCGCGCTCAAGGCTTTGCCTGCGACCGGGAAGAGCATGCCGTTGGCCTGCATTGCGTGGCTGCCTGTGTGTTTGATGAGCACGGCGTGCCGCTGGCAGCGATCTCGGTTTCAGGCCCGGTGGCGCGAATTCCGGAAGCCCGCTTACTAACCCTAGGGGCGCTAGTCCGCCAAACGGCCGATGAGATAACCCTACAGTTGGGTGGGCAGGTGCCGCGTTAACGTGGGTCGCTGAGGTTATGGTAAGCCTATGCTAAGCCTGTTTTTTGTTGCCCTGGTCAGCGCAACGCTGCTGCCCGGTGGGTCGGAAGTGTGGTTAGCGCGGCTGTGGTGTCTCGGTGAGCCTCCGTTAGGGCTGTGGTTAGTGGCCACGGCGGGTAACACCCTTGGCAGCATGATCAACGTAGTAATGGGCCGCTATGCACGTCAGTTTCAGGATCGCCGTTGGTTCCCCGCATCGCCACGTAGCTTGGCTCGCGCAGAAGGCTGGTATCACCGCTTTGGCGAGCTGAGCCTGTTGATTTCCTGGGCGCCGATTATTGGCGACCCCCTCACCGTGTTGGCCGGCGTGTTTCGGCTGCCCTGGTGGCGGGCACTGACCTGGATCGTGGTCGCTAAAGGCGCGCGTTACGCCGTGGTGTTACTGCTGGCACAGCAGTGGCTAGTCCCGCTATGCCAGTGAAACGCCTTATTAATCAAGTCATGTTACCCTGTACAACTTTTTAACAAGCTGTGCAGGCAGTGTAGAGTGTAAGCAACATCAGTTGCCTAACGTTAGCTTGCTTAAAACCAGGCAGCCGTTAGATTGAACACAACACTCACCCAAAAGGAGGTTTAGGTGTGAAGCCACTTCGTTTATTACCCTGGCTAGGTGTCTGGCTGTTGGCAATGGTCGCCATCATGGCCACGCCAGCAATGGCGCAGAGCACGTCAAGTGAGTCGACCAGCGCCGATGCGGCATCCTCATCTGAGGCAGCGCCGACGTCCTACGAGGCGCTGGCAAACCTGCTGGAGGATGAGCAGTCGCGGCAAGAATTGATTGAAATGTTGCGTAATCAAGCCTCAGCGCTGCCCGAAGGTGTTGCTACAGAACTCTCCCCGGAAGCGGCTGCTCAAGGCAGTGAGATAGCACCGGAGGATGTTTCGCTGCCGCGCCAACTCGCTGAGCTCACCAGTCGTGTGGTCAGCGATGTGGGAGGCCAGTTCGAGCAAGTGGTAGGCATTGTTGGTGGGCTGTTGTCGGGTCAAGAGGGCGACAGTGTCTTTGATATGGGCGCGTTCACCAGTGCGGCGATTAATTTAGGCATGGTGATTGTCGCCACCTTTGCGCTGTTTATGATTGTTCGACGGTTAGCTAAGCCACTGTTTACTAAAATCAGCGGCTGGTCGCTGAATGGCAACAATTTAACCCCCGTTTTACGTTTGGTTGTTTGCGTTGCGATTGCGGCGGTCATCGATGTGCTGCTTGTCGGCTTGGCCTATGTGGGTGGTAATCTGCTGGCCACCTTTGCGATTGGTGAAGCCGGGGAGCTTTCGACCCGTGCCTCTTTGTTTTTAAATGCGTTCTTGATTATTGAACTGCTCAAAGCCGGTGTGCGGATGCTGTTCTCTTCGCGCTACGAAGGGCTGCGCTTACTGCCTATTTCTGCTCAGGAAGCCTCCTACTGGAATCGCTGGCTAGCCCGTTTGATCGGCATGGTTGGTTACGGTCTGATGGTGGTAGTACCGCTGGTTAACTTCTACGTGGCGGCCTCGCTGGGGCAAGCGGTCGGCACGCTGATTATGCTGTTAGCATTTATCTACGCAGTGGTCGTAGTACTAAGAAACCGCACCCGCCTGCGCGACAACCTGAACGAGATGGCGGCAAAATCAACGCTGACTGCTAGCCGCGTCTCGCTGCAGCTATTTGCGCGTACCTGGCACCTGTTCGCGCTGCTCTATTTCTTGATCGTATTTGTGCTGACGTTAACGCGACCCGGCGATGCGCTGCCGTTTGTAATGTACGCCACTCTGAAGTCGTTGGCCGCTATTGTCGTTGGGCTCTTGGTATCGTCTTTCCTCACCCAGACCATTGGCCGTCGGATTACTCTGTCGGACGATCTGCGGCGAAAACTACCGCTGCTTGAAAAGCGCTTGAACAGCTATGTACCTAATGCACTTCGCGTGCTGCGTACGATCATTCTGATCGTGGTCATCATGTTGGTGCTGAACGCCTGGGGCGCCTTTGATCTTGCTGCTTGGTATGCTTCTGAAGGCGGTGCCGTGCTGGTCGGCAATCTGACCAGCGTGGCGGTGATTTTGATCGTGGCGCTCGCCGTTTGGCTAGGGCTTGCGAGCCTTATTGAGCATAAGCTCAATCCGGAAACCGGCTACGGAGAGCCGTCGGCGCGGGCGAAAACCCTTCTCAGCCTATTTCGCAATGCCCTGGCGATCGCCATGGTGACGATAACCGGCATGATCGTGCTGTCGGAAATTGGCATCAATATCGGCCCGCTCATTGCCGGTGCCGGTGTGCTGGGTTTGGCGATTGGTTTTGGCGCCCAGAAGCTGGTGCAGGACGTTATCACCGGGGTGTTTATCCAGGTTGAAAATGCCATGAATACCGGGGATGTGGTAACGGTCGGTGGCGTGACAGGCACCGCCGAGCGGCTTAGTATCCGCTCTGTAGGGATTCGCGATTTGTCCGGGACTTATCACATCGTACCGTTCTCCAGCGTGGATACCGTATCTAACTACATGCGCGAGTACGGCAACCATGTGGGCGAATACGGCATTGGCTATAACGAGAGCATTGACGAAGCCATTGAGCAGCTCAAACTGGCCTTTGAGGATCTCAAAGCCAGCGAAGAGTTCGGTACCAAGCTGCTGGCTGATCTCACCGTTGCGGGGGTTACCGCCCTGGCGGATAGCTCTGTGAACATCCGTGTGGTGATTAAAACCACGCCGGGTGATCAGTGGGCCGTCGGCCGCGCCTACAATCGTCTGGTTAAACTGCGCTTTGATGAGGCGGGTATCGAGATCCCCTTCCCGCACACCACGCTCTACTTTGGCGATAACAAAAACGGCAATCCACCGCCTGCCCATGTGCGGGTATTGGAGTCGACTGCTAAAGAGAAGATGGTGGAGGAGTCAGCAGTGACTACGCCGGCTGCTAAGAGTGACACTCCAGAAGGAGTGCAGCAGACCAACGAGCCTGATCATCTGAAACCCGACCACGATGATGTCGATGAAACCTAAACGGTGTTCATCTTAACCTTCAGCAGGGCCGCCTTCGGGCGGCCCTGCTGCGTTTGGAGCAGAAGCAATTTTAAGCCGAGTCATTAAGCAGAGTTCTTAAGCCTAGTTATTCAAGCAGAGTAATTTTCCGAGTGACGCCCCTCTAAATTGATTGACTCTCCGCCATCGACAAACAGAATCTGCCCCGCTACAAAGGGATTGTCCAACAAGTAGTGCAAAGCTTGTACAAGATGGTCGGGGTGACCCTGGCGCTTGAGCGGAATGCCTTCAATACGCCACTCGATATAGGCGCTAGTGCGCTGGGAAGCGGGCAGTACCACGCCGGGGGCGATGCCGTTAATGCGAATGCGCGGTGCGAACTCCAGAGCCGCCATACGAGTCATCTCCGCCAGGCTTTTTTTAGATAGCAGATACGCCGCGTAAGGGTATTGGTGGTAGGCCACTTTGTTATCGATGATATTAATCACCTGGCCCTCTTTCACCTCTTTGGCAAAGTGGCGTGTCAGCAGTAGTGGGGTAAACATATTGACCCTAAACTGCGTCTCCAGCATCGCCAGCTCGGTCGCCGCGATCAGCGCAGGTTCGTAGGCAGAGGCGCTGTTCAGCAGCAAATTAAGCCCAGGAAAACGGATTTTTGCTGCCTGAATTAAATCTCGCGGTTCATCGCTTAAAAAATCGCAGTGAAATATTTCACACTCCCGTCCTTTTGTGCGAATGCTGTTGGCGACCTCTTCCGCCTCTTCGCGGGAGCGATTAACGTGTAGTGCAATATCGAAACCGGCATCAGCCAACGCTTCGGAGAAGAATCGGCCCAAGCGGGTAGCGCCGCCGGTTACCAGAGCAGCTTGTTGGTGCATAAAGCGTTCCCTACAGTTTTATTGGTATAGGAGGACTTTCTGCGTGAGTGCAGCGTTTGTCAATAACTTATACAGAGCTTACACGAGGCGCTAGATTTGGAGGTGTTAAAAAAGTGCCCTACTCTAGGGTAGTTCTACAAGGCGTCACTTTGAACAGGATGTCGCTATGCCACCCATGTCTTTATCTTCCGAACATGCCGCTCAGCTTCATGAGTGTTTTATTTCATTGGGATCCAATATCGACCCTGACCACTATTTCGTTCAAGCACTCGAGATTATCAGCCGCGAGTGCATGTTGTTGGCACGCTCAAAAGCTATTCGAACAGCGCCTGTGGGGTACCAGCACCAGCCCGATTTCTTGAACGCCGCACTGTTGGTGAACACGCCGCTTGAACGTGAAGCGTTTCGCAACTATCTCAAAGGGGTAGAAGATCGTCTGGGCCGTGTGCGAGGTGCAATTAAATCGGGCCCGCGGACTATGGATCTAGATATCGTGGCGTGGGATGGGGAGATCGTTGATGATGGCTACTTCCAGCACGACTACGTGAGAAAACCGATCGATGAAGTACTGATTAGCAGCGGCCGCACCCTGGAACCTTCAAAGCACTTATGATTTTTGTTTACAGGCCGATAATAACGCCATAGCCACCAGGTTTTAGGTGGGCTAACTTCCTCCGGAGGCGTGCGTTGCTCAGCCTAAATACCAATGTGATGTCGCTTATCGTGCAGAACAATCTGCGCGGCAGTCAGCAGGCCATGCAGACAGCCATGCAGCGTCTCTCTTCAGGGCTGCGTATTAATAGCGCCAAGGATGATGCCGCCGGTCAGGCGATTGCCAATCGTATGACCGCGCAAATCAAAGGCATGACCCAGGCGATCCGTAACACCAATGATGGCATTTCAATGGTGCAGACGGCGGAAGGCTCACTCAATCAGATTAACGACAACCTGCAGCGCATCCGTGAGCTGAGTGTACAAGCGGCTAACGGCACCAACTCTTCCGATGACCTTGTTTCTATCCAAGACGAAATCGATCAACGTTTAGAAGAGATTGAGCGCATCGCCGAGCAGAGTAATTTCAACGGCATTGGGCTGATTGATGAGTCAAAATCGCTAAATATTCAGGTGGGTGCTAACGATGGCAATGTCATTGCGGTGCGTTTTGAAGGGATGAGCTTGCTGGCGCTGGGCCTGGAGGGCTTTAGCGTTTTGGAAGGAAGCGCGACAGAGAGCCCGCTGGCGGCCATGGATGACGCTATCAAGCGCGTAGATCGTCAGCGCAGCTATATGGGCGCCGTGCAGAATCGCTTTGAAAGCGTGATTGATGGGCTTAATACCAACATTATCAACAGTTCCGCTGCCCGGTCGCGCATTCAGGATGCCGACTACGCTAAGGAAGTCTCCAACCTTATTCGTGCGCAGATCCTGCAGCAGGTAGGCATCGCTATGTTAGCCCAGGCCAACCAGCAGCCGCAGATGATTCTGCGGCTGCTGGAAGGGTTATAAAGCACTGTCGCGCAGCTCTCTTAATCAATAATGCCCTGTTCCCGGGCCATGGCGTAGGCCGCTTTAGGGCCGTCCCACAGCGAGGGCAATAGAATGAACGAGACTGGGATGGCGGTTATTACAATAAATTGTTGAAGGGCCGAGATTTGGCCTGCGCCCATATATAACAGCACCGCCGCCATAACCGCCATGGCGATTCCCCAGAAGGCGCGCATATAAGGGCTTGGGTCGTCGTGGCCCGCGCCAACAACCGCAATAGCGTAGCTCATCGAGTCACCGGTGGTGGCTACGAATATCGTCGTCAGCACTAAAATGGCTAGCGTCATCCAGGCGCCGCCCGGCAATGCCTGAGCAACCGTCAAGGTGGCGACATCAAACTGGAAGTTATTAAGCGCCTCGCTTAGCTCAATGGCGCCCGTCATTTGGTAGTAAATACCCGAACCACCGAGCAGGGTAAACCACACGGTGGTGGCAATGGGGGCGAGAACCGCTACTGCGATGATCATCTCGCGGATGCTGCGGCCGCGGGAAATACGCGCCACAAAAATCGTCACCAGCGGGCCAAATCCGATAAACCACGCAAAGAAGAATACCGTCCACCACTGCATCCACCAGGCGGGAGCGGTTTCTGCTGTGATGGTCGCCATGGGAAAAAAATCACTAATATAAACACCCAGGCTGGCAACGTAGTTGTTGAATAAAAATAGGCTAGGGCCAAACACCATAATCACGCCGCCCACGGCAAGGGCCAGGAAGACGTTGAAGCGGCTAAGCATCTGCATCCCTTTGTGGACGCCACTCATGGCAGAAAGGACGTACATGCTGGCTAACACCGCTAATATGACCAATTGACTGGTGTAACTGTTGGGAAGGCCGAACACTTCATGCAGGCCAAAACTGACCTGAGTCGCTAAAAAACCAATCGGGCCTACGGTTCCGGCCACGACGGCGATGACACAGCAGGCGTCAATGATGCCACCCAGAGGGCCGCGCATTAGCCGTTCCCCCAGTAAAGGGTAGAGCAGGGTGCGTGGTTGTAACGGCTGGCCTTTCACATAGTGAGCATGGGCCAGCACGATAGCGGTTAGTGATCCCAATACTGCCCAGCCAATAAACCCCCAGTGCATAAACGACTGCCCCAAGGCGTTGGAAACGGCTTCTGGCGTGCCTGCTTCGCTATCAAAAGCGGGCGGCGTAACAATGAAATGGTAAACTGGCTCCCCGGCGGCAAAAAATACCCCGCCGCCTGCAAGTAACGTACACAAAATAATCGAGAGCCACTTAAATGTGCTCATTTCTGGTGCATCTAAATTTCCAATTTTGGCCTTTGCGGCGGGTGTGACCGCCAATCCCATCGCAATAAAGAAAGTGAGTAGCAGAAGCAATTGGAAGTAACTACCCAAGGCTAATGCCGTCCAGGCGAAGCCTCTGCTGATGGACTCAGCGACTAACGTCACGTCGTAAAGTGATAGTGACAAAAACGCGACGATAAAGCCGATACTCAAGATCAAAACAATAGGATCGCCGAGCGAAAGCTGCCCAGAACTGTAAGTATCAGGGGCTTCGCCGGTAGAGGCGGGGTGATTCATGTTGAATACCTTGTAGGGGCAGGGCTGGCTAAAACAGCAGCCTATCGACGCCTTTTGTTAAGCGGCGAAGCGCTGATTAATGTGCCAAATAACGGATAAAAAAAAGCGCCATTCAAGGAATGGCGCAAGACAGGAAACTGGGCGTAGTATATCGACAATTTAGACCAACGTCTAATATGTTTTAACTTTGTGCATAGTCAGGGTGTAAATGCACTGTTTTGGCCATACGGCGGTAGGTGGTGATACCTGGGTGGAAATATAACAATTTGAAAATAAAGTAAAAATACAATAATGGCAGTATTGCTGCAATGCTAAAGCATATTTTGTATACAAGGTATGCTCACGATGATGACCTCCACTTCGAAACGCCGTTTTTCTCCTGCGCGCCTGTTGACTGGCTGCGCGGCAGCGTTGGTTTTATTTCCAGCTGTCAGCCATGCCGACGTCACCCAAATACGTTTTCAGCTGGATTGGCGCTTTGAGGGCCCCTCCGCACCGTTTTTAATGGCTGCTGAGAAAGGCTACTTCGCTGATGAAGGGCTGGACGTTCAGATCGATTCCGGCAGCGGCTCGGCGGGGGCGATTAACCGCGTGGCGTCTGGGGCCTACGAAATGGGCTTTGGCGATCTGAATGCGCTGGTCGAGTTTCTCGCTGAAAATCCCGATGGCCCTGGTATTCAGGGCGTCTATATCGTCTACGACGGCACACCCGCTGCAGTGTTTGCGCGTAAAGAGAGCGGTATAGAGAGCCCGGCTGACTTAGCCGGTAAAACCATCGCCGCCCCCGCCTTTGACACCGGTTACCGTGCCTGGGGCGTGTTTGCCGCCGCTAATGACCTGGAAGCCGACGCAGTTGAGTGGCAGAACGTCGACCCCACGCTGCGTGAAACGCTGCTCACACGGGGCGATGTGGATGCCATCACCGGTTTTTACTTTACCAGCCTGCTCAACCTTGAAGAGCGGGGGATGAGTGAAGAGGAACTCACCATCATGCCGTTCCCCGAATACGGCGTGCCGCTTTATGGTAATGCGATCATCGCCAGTGAGGCCTTTGCAGAGGCTAATCCCGACGCCGTGCAGGGCTTTCTACGCGCCTTCAACCGCGCCTTGGGGGAGACCATTGCGGATCCTGATGGCGCCATTGAGTACGTCAAAAATCGCGATGGCCTGATTGATGTGGAGATGGAAACCCGGCGCCTGAAGCTTGCCTTGGAGAGCGTTGTCGATACCCCCGATGCCCGGGAGCACGGCGTGGGTGGTGTGGATGAAGCGCGTTTGGCTCAGGCCATTCAACTGGTCGCCGACGCCTATGACCTGCCCGCCGTGCCTTCGCCAGAGCAGGTGTTTAACTCAAGCTACTTACCTACTCAGGAAGAGCGCAGGCTGTTTTCGGCAGAGGGCGAATAAGCATGTCGGCAGCGTTCGTCACCTTTGATGACGTTAGCCTGGCCTACGATGCGTCGGGCAACGCCATTGAGGACATTAACCTGAGTATCCACGAAGGCGAGTTCGTTGCTTTCGTGGGACCCTCCGGCTGTGGTAAATCGACCTTTATGAAGCTCTGCACCGGTCTGCATGCGCCTACCACCGGTGCGATACGAGTGGATGGAGAGCCGGTCACCGGGCCGCTGAAGATCTCCGGCATGGCGTTTCAAAATGCCAACCTGCTGCCCTGGCGTACCACCCTGGATAACGTCTTGCTGCCGCTGGAGATCGTCAAACCTTACCGCCATCAGTTTCGTAAGCGGCGCGAAGAGTTTGTCGGCTGGGCGCGCAAGCTGCTCAAGACTGTTGGGCTTGAAGGCTACGAAGATCAGTACCCGTGGCAGCTTTCTGGTGGTATGCAGCAGCGGGCGTCGATCTGCCGGGCGCTGATTCACCAGCCGCGTTTACTAATGCTGGATGAACCCTTCGGTGCGCTGGATGCGTTTACCCGCGAAGAGCTGTGGTGCGTGCTGCGCGACCTCTGGGAGGCGCAACGCTTTACGGTAGTGCTGGTGACCCACGACCTACGCGAGGCGGCGTTTCTGGCCGATACCGTCTACATCATGAGCCGCCGCCCTGGCCGAGTGATCGAGCGCCGTCAAATCGAGCTGCCGCGACCCCGTGCACTGGAAACCACCTACCAAAAACCCTTTATTGATCTGGTTCAGGAGCTGCGGGCTCAAATTGGCGAAGTGCGCAGCACTTGATACCCGCACTTAATGGTTATTCAGCAGCTTATGTGGGAGGCCGCTTCCAGCGGGCGAAGGGTGACGCAGGCACCCCCGGCTATAAAGCTGGCAGCCTCAATGGTCGCGAGCTAAAGCTACCTCCCACCGAAGGCTGTTATCAGGCTGGCAAAGCCAATTGCACGCTTAGTTACAAGAAACCTACTTAATATCAGTACTAAATAAAAGGTACATTTATGGCACAGAATCCCCCGTTAATTGAACGACTGGCGCCGTGGATAGCGGTGGTGGCGCTGGTCATCATCTGGGAAGTCACGGTGCGGGTGTTTGACGTGCCCAGCTTTATCTTCCCCAGTGCCTTGGAAACCGCCCAGACGCTGGTAACTTATTCCGGGCCTATCGCCATGCACTCCTGGCAAACCTTCTGGACAACGCTGATTGGCTTTGGTCTGGGCGTTGCCGTTGGGCTGGTGTTGGGGTTTATTATCGGCTCTTCACGCTTTCTGTATAACGCCTTCTACCCGCTGCTGGTGGGCTTTAACGCGATTCCCAAAGTGGCTTTTGTGCCCATTCTGGTCGTCTGGTTTGGGATTGGTTCGGTGCCGGCGATACTCACCGCCTTTTTAATCTGTTTCTTCCCCATCGTGGTGAACGTGGCTACCGGTTTAGCCACGCTGGAGCCCGAGATGGAAGACGTGCTGCGGGTACTGGGCGCGCGGCGTATGGACGTGCTGCTGAAAGTAGGCCTGCCGCGCTCGCTGCCGTATTTCTTTGCCTCACTGAAAGTCGCTATCACGTTGGCATTCGTGGGTACGGTGGTGTCAGAAACCGTCGCCTCCAATCAGGGCATTGGCTACCTAATGATGAGCGCCGGTTCACAAATGCGCATGGGGCTGGTCTTTGCCGGGCTGCTGGTGATCAGCGCCATGGCGATGGTGATGTACGAGCTATTTGCGCAGTTGGAAAAACGCATGACCGGGTGGGCACACCGAGGGCAGAATCGTTAAGCCAGTCTTGGACTTACCAACGGTAGAGCAAAGACGCACTGGTGGTCGTATCTGTGCGTACGTTGGTTTCATCAGGTGGCTGTGAGTTGTGCTTGATTTCGTGCGATAAGCGCAGCGATAACTTTGAGTTAAGCCTCGCTGTAAGCGCTGTCAGCGACCGAGAGGTGATGTTTTTATCGGTATACTCCACCGACATTTCCTGCTGAATATCAGCGTAGTCCGAGAACCACCAGCGATAGTCCAGCGCGGTGTAAGTCACCATTAAGCGTTCATCATCGTACTCGCGCAGCCGGTCATGACGATAACCCGGTCCCGCTTCCAGCGACAACGTATGGGTGCCGTTCTCCAGAATTTGGCGCCCGTAGCCACCAATCGCGGACAGCTGCTGGTCATAACCGGCAAAGCGATCCTTCTCCCAGCGGGCAAAGCCAAACAGGTAGTGGGGGCCATCCAGCTCATAGCGTTCGCGTCCGGCGACTAGGTACTGCTCGGCGCTGGTTTCGTCATCTTTGCTAACGTTACGCACTTCTCCACGCAGCGAGTAGGTGAAGTTTCCGGTAAGCCACGTTAGCCGCGTTTTGCCAATCAACGTTTGGCTGTTGGTGTTGCCTGAAAGGCGGGTGAAGCCCAACTCAGCATCGCCGCTGAATACGGGGGCATCTTCCTGGGGAGGCGGTGGGGCGTAGAACGGGTTGGCATAAGCCGCGGTTAGCCATAGAGGCCAGCAGGCCAGCAAGAGTATCCATCGAACGATCGCCACTACATCCCTCCTTGGTTTCGGCATTAGGCCATTATATCAGCGAACGATGACTCTGGGGTGACGGCGATTAACGCCGTTGGCTGGCGCGTGCCATAATGGCGTGGTCACGCATTTCGAGTCTACCTATGAGCGCTTCCCGCCCCCGAACGTTAGCCGACCTGCAGCGCTGGCGCCGAACCCGCGCAAGACGCAGCTGGTACAAACGCAGCTTTCGCGTCCAGGTGATGCTGTTAGTCGGGCTACTGCTGGCAGGCATGCTACTGGCACAGGGTACGTATCTCAATCACCGCAAGGCGGAAATTATTAGCCAGCAGATGGGCGAGCGAGCGCTGGCAGTGGCCAAAACGGTGGCGTCGATGCCGCAAATTATTAATGCCTTCGCGATCCCCGATCCCTCTTTCATTATTCAGCCCCTCGCAGAGCGCGTTCGCCATGAAACGGGAGCGCGCTATGTCGTTGTGGGCAACGCCCAAAGTATTCGCTATTCCCACCCCGTACCGGAGCGGATTGGGAAACCAATGGTGGGGGGCGATAATGATCAGGCGCTGATTCATGGCCAGTACTATGTATCCGAGGCAACCGGGTCATTGGGCACCGCCATTCGTGGCAAAGCGCCCATTTGGGACGAAGAGGGCAATATCATTGGCTTGGTCTCCGTCGGTTTTATGATGGATCGCGTGGCCATGGACGTAGCCCGCTATAACAGCTTTGGCTGGGCGCTGGTGGCGCTGATGATTTGTCTCGGCTTTGCCGGTGCCTACTGGCTATCGCAGCATCTCAAAAAGGTCATTTTGGGCCTGGAACCCTACGAAATTGCCCGCTTGGCCATGGAAAAAGAGGCCATTTTGCAGTCGATCCACGAGGGCATTCTGGCGGTTAATCGTGAAGGTCATATTACCTTGGTCAACCAGCAGGCGCGGCGCTTTCTCAACTTAGACGATGAGCACGTGCTGCTGGGGCAGCCCATCCGTGAGGTCGTGCCTAATTCGCGGCTGCTGGAGGTGCTCCGACGTGGTGAGCAGGAGTTCGACCAGGAGATGTGGCTGGGCGATCACCCGGTAGTGGTTAACCGCGTGCCGATTCTGCACGAAGGTGAGATTGAGGGGGCGGTGGCCACTTTCCGCAGCCGTCGCGAGATCGTGGATCTATCTCACGCGCTAACCCAAGCCAGCCGTGACGTGGATATGCTGCGCGCTCAGGCCCACGAGTTTTCCAATAAGCTCTACACCATCTCTGGGTTACTGCAATTAGAGCGCATTGAGGAAGCCTTGGCGCTGATCCATCAAGAAACCGAACGCGCCCAGGCGCAGATGAGCTTTTTAATGCGCAACGTTGCCGACGCCGTGCTTAGCGGTACGCTACTGGGTAAACTTACCCGCGCGCGGGAACTGGGCGTATCGCTGGAAATCGATGAGCAAAGCTCGCTCTCCTGCCCGCTAACGCCCACTGGCCAAGAGGTGATGATGAGCGTGGTGGGTAACCTGCTGGACAACGCCTGCCACGCAGCGCTGAATGGGCCGAGTAACGAGCCCAAAGTACGCCTGTTTTTTACTGATTTGGGCGAGCAACTGCTGATCGAAGTGGAGGACAACGGGCCCGGAGTGCCTGCCCAGTTAGCTGAGTCGATTTTCCAGGAAGGCTTTTCGACCAAAACGGGTAAACACCAGGGCATTGGCCTGGCGCTGGTGGCCAGGCTGTGCCGTCAGCACGGCGGCGCCGTGACCCTGGAGGAGAGCGAACTGGGCGGCGCGTGCTTTATCGCGGTGCTCGACCGCTCGCTTTGTGCGCAGCAAGACCAACAGCAGTCTCTCGGATACTCTTAAAAACAACAGTCTCAACAACAGTCTCAACAACAATTTCAAAACAGTCTCGAAAATAGTGACCACGACGGCTAGGGGGAACGCAATGTCTGATGGGCAGTATGGCATTTTGGTCGTTGAAGACGATTTTCGCATTGCCGATATCCACAGGGCCTTTATTGAACAGAGCGATGGCTTTTATGTAGTGGGCATGGCGCGCAACGGCAGTGAAGCCAAGGCGATCATGGCGGAGCAGGCTGCCAGTATCCATTTGATTTTGCTCGACGCCTACCTTCCCGATGTTGAAGGCTTGGAGCTGCTATGGGCAATTCGCCGCGACTACGTGCATGTGGATATCGTCATGGTCACCGCTGCCCGTGAAGTGGAAACCATCAGCGAGGCGCTGCGCGGCGGTGTCTTCGACTACCTGATCAAGCCGATTGAGGCCGTGCGGATGACGCAAATGCTGACTCGCTTCCGTCGCGAGCGTGAAGCGTTGGCCAACCGCGCCGAGATGAATCAGGATGAACTGGACTCCGTGCTAGCGCGCCTGAAGCCTGGCGAGCCGTTGCGTGCTAAAAGCCAAACCTCGTCTCAAACCCTGCCTAAGGGTATTGATCGGCTGACGCTGCGCCGGGTGATTGATGCTCTGGCCGATGCTCCCGACTCCCTCACCGCCATGCAGATGGCGCGCACCATGGGCGCCAGCCGCTCAACCGCACGCCGCTATTTAGAGTTTTTAGTCGCCGAGCAGGCAGTCAGTGCCGAGCTAGGCTATGGTGATGTAGGGCGGCCCGAGCGTCGCTATCGGCTGTTGGAGGCGGCACACGAGTGGCTCAACACTCTATGAAGTAATGTTATAAGTAAGCGGGCGTGAACAAAATGAACAAAATAGCCATAAAGAACATTTTGTCTTTTATGCGCACAAGCTTGTCGGTCAGGGTAGTGGTCTTCTAACGTTCGCGGCGTGCAGTCTCACAATAAGAAGCTCTACACAGCAAACTCATCACACAACAAAACTGATACGTGGAGAACGCCATGATTCTCAAGCCTGCCTTTAAATATATAACCCTGCTGGCCCTTCCACTGGCGGCAGTTACAACCTTCTCTAGCACTGCCGCTGCCTTCGAACCGGAGGGTAAGGTGGAGTGTATCGCTCCGTCCGACCCAGGCGGCGGCTGGGACTTTACCTGCCGCAGCGTGGGGAATGTCATGCAGGAGCTTGATCTAGTACCGGCGAATGTACAAACCATCAATATGGCTGGCGCTGGTGGCGGCGTGGCGTTTGCTCATACTGTAAGCAAGCGCGCTGGTGACGACCATCTGCTGGTAGCGGCGTCCACGGCTACTACGACTCGTCTGGCTCAAGGACAATTCCCTGGGCTGACCGCCGATCAGGTCAATTGGATCGGTGCTCTAGGTGCGGATTACGGGATTATCGCCGTAGCCGCTGATTCCGAGATCGATGACCTGAATGAATTGATGGACTCACTTAAGGAAGACCCGCGTAGTGTCAAGTTCGCCGGCGGTAGCGCTAAGGGCGGTTGGGATCATCTTAAAGTGTTGATTGCTGCTCAGGCAGCCGATGTCGAGAATCTTCCGCGCATTGCCTACCTTTCGTACAACAATGGTGGTGAAGCGTTAACCCAAGTGATCGGCGGGCACGTAGACGCCTTTACCGGTGATATCACCGAAGCCCAAGGGTTTATGGAGTCTGGCGACTTGCGCGTCCTAGCGGTACTCTCCGAAGAGCGCCTACCGGGCGACCTGTCTGATATCCCCACCGCACGTGAGCAAGGCATCGACGCCCTTGGCCCCAACTGGCGCGGCTTTTATATGCCTGCGGATGTCTCCGAAGAAGCTAAAGCGTATTGGACCGATGCCATGGACACTATTTACCAGAGTGAAGAGTGGCAGAATGTCATGGCTCAAAATGGTTTGATGCCTTTCCACATGACCGCTGGTGAGTTTGAAGAGTTTGTACTCAACCAGATCAGTGACATTGAACAGCTCTCTAAAGATATTGGATTGATTCAGTAATGACTTTCAATGACCGCATCTTTGGGGTCTTGATGATCGTCCTGGCCGTTGCGTACGGCTGGGCCGCGACTCAGTTCCCGGAGCCGTTTGGTGGGGCTGAAGCCGTCGGCCCTGACACTTTTCCGAAGCTGCTGGCCGTGGTACTGGCAATTTCCAGCCTTTATCTGATTGTACGCCCTGATCCCGACAACGCCTGGCCTTGGAGCCGTACGGGTGTCGAGCTCATTATCGCCGTGGTGGTGCTGATCTTTTACGCCATGCTGCTTCAGCCGCTGGGCTTCATTATTAGCACCACGTTGGCGGTGGGGACGCTTTGCTGGCGAATGGGGGCTCGTCCACTCAATGCTTACATTACTGGGGCAGTCTCGGCAGTGGTGGTGTACTTCCTATTTAGTTTTGCACTTGATCTCGCCTTGCCGCTGGGTCTGTTGTCATTCCTGGAGGTGAACTAATGGAAACTCTAGGTTATTTGATGGATGGTTTTGGCGTTGCTCTGCAGCCCCATAACCTAATGTTCGCCCTGCTGGGTGCTTTTCTAGGCACCTTGATCGGCGCCTTGCCGGGGTTAGGCCCGGCCAATGGTGTGGCCATCCTGATTCCGCTGGCGTTCAGTTTGGGACTCGCACCAGAAACCGCCCTGATTATGCTGACCTCGGTGTATGCGGGTGCCATGTACGGTGGGCGTATTTCATCGATTCTGTTGAATATTCCGGGCGATGAACCGGCCATGATGACCTGTCTTGACGGCTATCCTATGGCCCAAAAAGGCAAGGCGTCGGAGGCGCTCGCTATCTCGGCGGTGGCCTCCTTCATTGGCAGCCTGGTGGCCACCGTCGGTTTGATCCTGCTGGCGCCGCTGCTGGCTAATTTCGCTCTGACGTTCGGCCCTGCGGAGTATTTCGCGCTATTCCTGCTGGCGTTCGCTACCTTAGGTGGCATCACCGGCAAAAACCCTGTTAAAACAGTAGTCGCCGCCAGTATTGGCCTAATGATCGCCACGGTGGGTATCGACAATACCGGCGTGCAGCGCTACACCTTCGGGGTGCTCGAACTTTTTGAAGGCGTGGACTTCATCATTGCTATCGTCGGTCTGTTTGCCATTTCTGAACTGCTGTTTTTCATTGAGGAGCGGGCAGGTGGTGGTAAGGAAAAGATGAAGGTCAATAAGCTTTCGCTCTCTTGGAAAGATATCCGCGATATTCTACCCACCAGTTTCCGTGGCGGGGTGCTGGGTTTTGTCGCCGGTGTGCTACCGGGTGCCGGTGCTTCGTTGGGTAGCTTTATCAGCTATACCCTTGAAAAACGTGTGTTGGGTAAGAAAGGCTATTTTGGACAAGGTGATCCGCGCGGTGTGGCGGCGCCTGAAGCGGGTAACAATGGTGCGTCCAGCGGTGCTTTAGTCCCTATGTTGACGCTAGGCGTGCCGGGTAGTGGTACCACGGCGGTGCTGCTGGCGCTGTTGATTTCATTGAATATCACACCAGGACCTTTGATGTTCACCCAGAATGCCGACATCGTCTGGGGCGTGATCGCGGCGCTGTTGATCGGTAACTTTTTGCTGCTGATTCTAAACATTCCGTTGGTGGGCATCTTCGTCAAGCTGCTGTCCGTACCGCCGATGTACCTACTGCCGATCGTCACGATGATCGCTTTCGTGGGTATCTACTCGATCAGTAACACCATCTTTGACCTCTACTTCATGGTGGCCTTTGGAGTGGGTGGTTACGTCCTGCGTAAGCTTGAGATTCCGCTGGTGCCAGTGATTCTTGGCTTGTTGCTGGGGCCTGAGATGGAGAAGAACCTTCGCCATGCCATGGATATCTCCGATGGCGACTGGATGATCCTATGGGACAGCGGTCTGGCTATCGGCCTTTGGGTCTTTGCTGGGTTGGGCTTGATCTTGCCTTATATCTTGGGTCCCCTTTTGCGACGCGGGATGAAGGCAACCCCCAATTCAGGTTCGCCTGAAAGCGATTAATACCCGAATAGATCAATCACAATCACCGGGGCGTCGACGAAAGTCGACGCCCCTTTTTTATAGGCAACATCTATAGAAGAAGTCCAAGGCTTCTGTTATCTGCTCTTTCTTACCTATTTTTTTAACTAATAATAAAGAATGGCTTTGTAGTCAATAAGTAACTAATGCGTTAATGCTCTGTATTTCAAAAGTTCAAGTTCTTAGTTGGTGCACTGTCTTTTATTGGTGCATTGCGAGGGTGCTTTAGCTGCGTTCTTGCGCTTTATTTTGGTGCATGCGGTGAGTGTTGAGATTTTCTGTTGATTATTAAGTGGCTGATTAAATAGCTATAAAGCAACTTTGTGTCAATCTGGCGCACCCCTTGCAGGTGTTAATGGCTAGTGGACGTATTGGGGGAGCTAACACAACAGCCCCAAGCGCGAAGCCAACCATCAAGCCCCAATCATAAGGGGTGCAAGGAGATTAACAATGAACACTCTCAAACGCTCGACACACCCTCGCCCCTTCCTTTCAAGTGGCCGCTTCGCGACCGCTTTACTCACCGCTGCCATCATGAGTGCCAGCACCCAGGCCATCGCCCAAGACGATGACCCGATCAAAGTCGGTATCCTGCACTCACTCTCTGGCACCATGGCGATCAGTGAAACCGTCCTCAAAGACACCGTCGAAATGCTTATTGAGCAGCAGAACGAAGCCGGTGGTTTGCTGGGCCGTCAGTTAGAGGCCGTGGTGGTTGACCCGGCGTCTAACTGGCCGCTGTTTGCCGAACGCGCCCGGGAGCTACTAGACCAGGAAGAAGTGGACGTGATTTTCGGCAACTGGACGTCGGTTTCGCGTAAGTCCGTACTGCCCGTCGTAGAAGAGCTCAACGGCCTGCTGTTCTACCCGGTGCAGTATGAAGGCGAAGAGTCTTCTGAAAACGTCTTCTACACCGGCGCAGCGCCTAACCAGCAGGCGATTCCTGCGGTTGAATACCTTATCAACGAAGTCGGTATCGAGCGCTTTGCGCTAGTGGGTACCGACTATGTCTACCCGCGTACCACCAACCGTATCCTTGAAGCCTTCCTCAAGGATGAACACGGCATTGCGGAAGAGGACATCATGGTTAACTACACGCCGTTCGGTCACTCCGATTGGCAGAACATCGTGGCAGAAATTCGTCGCTTCGGTGAAGAGGGTAAACCAACTGCCGTGATCTCGACGGTTAACGGCGACGCCAACGTGCCGTTCTATACCGAGCTCTCCAACCAGGGTATCGACGCTGCCGATATTCCCGTCATCGCCTTCTCCGTGGGTGAGCAGGAGCTTACCGGTATTGATACCGGCCCGCTGGTGGGCCACCTGGCCGCCTGGAACTACTTCATGAGCGTCGATAACGACGACAACTACGACTTCATCGATGCCTGGATCGAGTACACCGGCGACGATATGGCAGTGACTAACGACCCAATGGAAGCGCACTACATTGGCTTCAACATGTGGGCCGAAGCGGTTCGCAAAGCGGGCACCACGGATGTCGATACCGTTAAAGACGCCATTATCGGTGTGACGGTGCCTAACCTCTCCGGCGGCTATGCGGCGATGATGCCCAACCACCACATCACCAAGCCGGTGTTGATTGGTGAGATTCAGGACAACGGCCAGTTCGATATCGTTTGGCAGACGCCGTCTACCGTGGCCGGCGACGCCTGGTCTGACTACCTGCCTGGCTCCCGTGACCTGATTGCCGATTGGCGCAAGCCGATGGAGTGCGGCAACTTCAACGTCGTCAACGGCTCGTGCGGTGGCAGCACCGCAGCAGAAGAAGCCGAAGCGGCGCTCGCTGAGTAAAACTGAGTAAGTACCTTACCCTTCGCCGCCCCGGCGCATAGCGTTGAGAGTAAAGGGGTGGCGAAGGAGCACGCTATCTTTCCCTTTCTGATAACCAAAGGAAGAACCCCATGAGGCGTTTCCTTTCCTTGGCGCTGCTCTGCTTCCTGCTGTTGGGTATGACCCTCACAGCACAGGCACAATCAACAGACGCCGCCAGCAGCTCCACTAATGATGCGGCCGCGCTCGAACTGTTGGAGGCGCTGGACGTTGAGTCTTACGCCGCCAAAGGCGAAGCGATTACCGCTATTCTGCAAAGCGACGACGAGCGCGCCCGTGACTGGCTGCAAGCGCTGTTGGATGGTCGCTTACAGCGCACCGACGATGGTCGCTTTGTGCTGGTGCTCGAGAACCGTGGCCGCGACTGGCCGGTGGCCGATGTTCTAACCGGCGAAGCGCTGGGCGAGATGTCCCGCCGTGACCTGGAGCGTATCGGCATCAACAACAACCTGCGTAATCAGCTGCGCAGTGCCATTGCGGTCGTTGACCTCTACTCGCCTAACGTGGAGCGCCGCCGCACCTCAGCCGAGCGACTGCTAGGGGAAGTAGACGGTGAGCTAGTGCCGACCCTCGACGACTTGATCGAACAGGAAGAGGACGAGCAGGTGCGCTACCGGCTGACTCAGGCCGTAGCGATCTACCGCGCCGAAGCGGGCGAAATAGCCGGGGTCGAAGCGCTGGATGGCAGCCTTCACCCCCGCTCCCGCGTGGCGTTGAGCCGGGCAGCCAATAGCGATGATCCCGTTGTTGCCAACGCCGCTGCCGCTTCCCTGGCGGGTATCGAGCAGCAGCTAAAAATCAATCGCGGCCTAGAAACCCTCTATTTCGGCTTGAGCCTTGGCTCGGTGCTAGTACTAGCTGCCATTGGCTTGGCGATCACCTTCGGGGTCATGGGCGTCATCAACATGGCTCATGGCGAGCTGATGATGCTAGGTGCCTACACCACCTGGGCGATGCAGCAACTGCTGCCCGGCCAGCCGGGGCTGGCGTTGATTCTATCGATTCCCGCAGGCTTTATGGTCGCCGCTCTGGCGGGTGTGGCGATCGAACGCGGTGTTATCCAGTTCCTGAAAGGCCGCCCGCTGGAGACGCTGCTGGCGACCTTTGGTATCAGCTTGATTCTGCAGCAGCTGGTGCGCACGGTGATTTCACCGCTTAACCGTACCGTGATTACGCCGGAATGGATGAGTGGCTCATTGGTGGTTAACGATGCGCTGTCGCTAACGCTCAACCGCATGTACGTGCTTGGCTTTGCGCTGGTGGTGTTTGCTGGCCTGATGCTGATCATGCGTCGCACCCGGCTAGGGCTTGAGGTGCGCGCAGTGACCCAAAACCGTGCCATGGCGCGCTCCATGGGCATTCGTGCTACTCGCGTGGATATCATGACCTTTGCACTGGGCTCCGGCGTGGCCGGTCTTGCCGGTGTCGCGCTCTCCCAGCTTACCAACGTCGGCCCCAACCTGGGGCAGAACTACATCATCGACTCTTTTATGGTGGTGGTGTTCGGCGGCGTGGGCAACCTGTGGGGCACGCTTGTGGCTGGTCTATCGCTGGGGGTGATCAACCAGGTGCTGGAACCCTGGGCAGGCGCTGTACTGGCCAAAATTATCGTGCTGGTCTTTATCATCCTATTCATTCAGAAACGCCCGCGTGGACTCTTCCCGCAGAAGGGCCGGGCTGCGGAGGGCTAAGCGATGTCACTAACGACCGAATCATCGACAAATTTTTGGCTAACACGCCCATTCAGCGAACGCTCTACGCAGATTTTTCTCGGCGTGCTACTGGCCGCGCTGGCGCTGGTCACCCTCCTGCACGTGGCAGTGCCGCCGGATAACCCGCTGCATGTGGGGGCTTATACGGTTAACCTTTTCGGTAAGTACCTAAGCTACGCGTTACTGGCCGTGGCGGTGGATCTGGTGTGGGGCTATCTGGGCATTTTAAGCCTCGGCCACGGTGCCTTTTTCGCCATTGGTGGCTACGCCATGGGCATGTACCTGATGCGTCAGATTGGCGATCGCGGTACCTACGGCCATCCGGTACTGCCTGACTTTATGGTGTTCCTCAACTGGGACAGCCTGCCGTGGTTCTGGCATGGCTTCGATATGGCTTGGTTCGCCTTTGCCATGGTGCTGCTGGCCCCCGGCCTACTGGCGCTGGTGTTCGGCTTCTTGGCGTTTCGCTCCCGGGTCACCGGGGTGTATCTGTCGATCATTACCCAGGCGCTCACCTTTGCCTTGATGCTAGCGTTCTTCCGTAATGAGATGGGCTTTGGCGGCAATAACGGCCTCACCGACTTCCGTGAAATTCTCGGCTTCGATCTACGCAGCGACGCCACGCGGTTAGGGCTTTTTCTGGCCACCGGGGTGGCGCTAGCGCTGGGCTTCATCCTCTGCCGCGCGATTGTGACCAGCAAGCTGGGCCGGGTGAGCGTGGCCACTCGCGATGCCGAAGCGCGTACGCGTTTTCTTGGTTATCGGGTCGAGCGCTTTCAGCTGTTTGTGTTTGTGGTCTCGGCGATGCTGGCGGGTTTGGCGGGGGCGCTCTACGTACCTCAGGTAGGGATTATTAACCCCAGCGAGTTCTCGCCGATTTTCTCCATCGAAATTGTGCTGTGGGTAGCGCTAGGCGGGCGCGCTACGCTGTACGGCGCGGTGATTGGCGCCATTTTAGTTAACTACGCCAAAACCATCTTTACCGGCGTAATGCCCGACGCCTGGCTGTTTGCGTTAGGGGCGATGTTTGTACTGGTCACGGTGTTTCTGCCCAAGGGCGTGGCGGGATTGTTTCGCTACCTCAAGCGTCGTAAGCGCGAGGATCAGACGACGGATCCTGACCATCAACAGACATCCAAGGAGGCTTCCGCATGAGTTTGCTGCAATCGCTGTCCCAGCGTGACCGGGTGTTCGATTTTATGGTGCCGCAGACCTCGCCAGTGGATGTTCGCCACGGCCCGATCCTCTACATGGAAGATGTCACCGTGAGCTTCGATGGTTTTAAAGCCATCAATAACCTCAACCTGACCATCAACGACGGTGAGCTGCGCTGCATTATCGGCCCCAACGGGGCGGGTAAAACCACCATGATGGACATCATCACCGGCAAAACCCGCCCCACCAGCGGCAGCGTTTGGTTCGGTAGCCGCCATAACCTGTTGCACATGAACGAGCCTGATATTGCCAGCCTGGGCATTGGCCGCAAGTTTCAAAAGCCCACGGTCTTCGAAGCGCTCTCGGTGTTTGAAAACCTGGAGTTGGCCATGGCGGCGGACAAGCGGATTTTTCCCACCCTGACCGCCCGCATGACCGGCGAGATCAAAGACCGTATTAACGAAGTGCTGGAAACCATCGGCCTGACGGAGTTGCGTCATCAGCCCGCCGGGATTCTTTCCCACGGCCAGAAGCAGTGGCTGGAGATCGGCATGCTGCTGATGCAGCGCCCGCGCCTGCTGCTGGTGGATGAACCGGTGGCGGGCATGACCGAGCAGGAGATGGAGCGCACTGCCGAGTTGCTCACCGGGCTGGCCGGTAAACAGTCCGTGGTGGTGGTGGAGCACGATATGGGCTTTGTGCGCTCCATCGCTCGCCAGGTGACCGTGCTGCACCAGGGCAGCGTGCTGGCGGAAGGCACCATGGATCAAGTCTCCAGCGACCCTAAAGTAATCGAGGTCTACCTGGGTGCCGACGACGAGGAGGCTGCCTGATGCTAGCCATTGAAAAGCTCAACCAGTTCTACGGCGAAAGCCACACCCTCTGGGATCTTGATCTTGAGGTGCCTACAGGCCAGTGCACCTGCGTGATGGGACGCAACGGCGTGGGTAAAACCACGCTGCTGAAAGCCGTAATGGGCGAAGTGGCCGTCAAAAGTGGCGAGTTACGCTACACCGCCGAGACCGGCGAGATCGAGCTGACTAAAAAAGCCGTTGAGGCGCGCTCGCGGTTGGGAATTGGTTACGTGCCCCAGGGGCGGCAGATATTTCCGCTGCTGACCGTGGAGGAGAACCTGCGCACCGGCCTTGCCGCCCGCAGCGACGGGCTGAAAAAGATTCCTGAGCGGGTCTATGAACTGTTCCCAGTGCTTAAAGAGATGAAACACCGCCGTGGCGGCGACCTTTCCGGCGGGCAACAGCAGCAGCTGGCCATTGGCCGTGCGCTGGTCATCGAACCCAAACTGCTGATTTTGGACGAGCCAGGTGAGGGCATTCAGCCCAATATCGTCGCTCAAATCGGCCAAGTGATCCGTCAGTTGATCAACGAGGATGGCCTTACGGTGCTACTGGTAGAGCAGAAGCTGCCCTTTGCCCGTAAGTACGCCGATCGCTTTGTGATCATGGATCGCGGCCGACCGGTGGCCAAAGGTGAGATCAGCGAGCTCTCCAATGAGCTGATCAAGCAGCATCTGACGGTTTAAGTTATCCACACCCGGTTACCGCCTGCCCGGCCAAGCGGCTGTCGAAAGGCGGTCGCTTTTTTGCGCGCGGATGAGCGGTGTTGTTTCCAAAAGCTGGGCTTCAAACGCTGGGCGGCGGCTCCACCGGCGCCTGGCGTGCCCGTTGGCGTTTGACCCGTTGGGTAATCACGCCGTAGCGTGGCCCTGCCAGAAAGGCGAGCATCAGGAATACACCGGTCATGACGGCCATCATGCCGCCAATGGAGACGTTGAGATACACGGCCAGGTAGTAGCCAGAAATACTCGAGGCGATAGAAATTAGCGCACCGATGATAAACATCATCCACAGCCGGTCGGTCAGCAAATAGGCGGCGGAGGCGGGCACAATGGCAAAGGCGATAAACAGCACCGCGCCTACCGCATCAAAGGCCGCCACGGCAGTGGAGCTTGTTAGCATTAGCAGCACATAGAAAAGAATCGAGGGCATAAAACCGAACGTTTTGGCCAGCGCCGGATCGAAGGTGGCCAGCTTCAGCTCCTTATAAAAGAGTCCGATAAACGCGTAGTTGAGCACCGTCATCACGCTCATCGATACCAGCGCCTGGGGGATGGGCAGGCCGAAGATGTCGACTGTATCCAGCCAGACAAAACCGATCTCACCGAGCAGCACAGTATGCGTGTCGATATGCACATCATTGGCATAAATATTCAACAGCAGCACGCCGATAGAGAACAGCGCCGGGAAGACCAGGCCGATAGCGGTATCCTGCTTGACCCGTTTGGTGCTTGCTAAGGCTTCGGTGAGCAGCACGGTTAACAGCCCGGTGAGGGCGGCCCCAATCAGTTGTACCGGCCCGCTCTGTTGCTTGGTCAGCAGCCAGACGATGACGATGCCAAACACAATCGAATGGCTGATTGCGTCGGATAACATGCTGTTGCCGCGCAGCACTAAAAAGGTGCCCACCGCCGAGGAGGCGATGCCTACCATCGCGCCCACTAGCATAATGGGCAGGGCAGTTGTGGTCAGTAGCTCGGCCATCATGATGCTAATTCCTCAAAAGCCGCGATTACTCTTCTAGCCTCCGCCTGGCCCTGTGCCGTTAGCCCCCAGCCGTCGTCGCTTGGGGTGGCACCGCGTGGAGAGCGGGTTAGGTAGCCTTGCTGCTTAAGCTTGTTGAGCATCCTGCGTGAACCGAGTGTTGAGGGGGCGCATGAGGGATCAGCCGAGTGTTTATATAGCGCATAAAGTAGCTGCTGTTTCTGCAGCGCTGACTTCTGGCGATAGTGCTTTATCACACCCCACAGCAGGCCACGGCCGGGCGCCAAAGCCAACGATATCAGCACGATGGCGGTTGCGGTAAGGACAATCAGCGGGCCGGTTGCCAGGCCCCGCGATAGGGTGCTAATGGTCGCCCCTGACACGCCACTGACAATACCGACGCCTGCGGCAATGGTGAGCATGCCGCCCAGGTGGCGGCTCCACTGTCGCGCGGCGGCCGCGGGCGCCACGATCATGGCGGCCATCAAAATCACACCGACCATCTGCAGGCCGACGACGACCGCTAGCGCCACCATAGCGGTGAGCGATGCTTCAATCACGGTGATAGGCATGCCGAGCGTGCGGGCGTACTCCGCATCAAAGGTGACCAGCTTGGCCTGTTTCCAGAAGACGGCAAGCAGTAGCAGCGTGACCAGCGTAATGCTGCCCATCACCCATAAGTCGGAGCGCAGCGTCGCGGCGGCCTGGCCGAAAAGAAAGGCCTCAAGACCGCCCTGGGAGGCGTTATTGGTACTCTGGATATAAGTGAGCAGAACGATACCCACGGCAAAAAAGATACTCAGGCAGGCTCCTAGGGCTGCGTCAGTTTTCAGGCGGCTTAAGCGCGTCAGCATCAGCATAATCAGCGCGGCGGCGGAGCCGGTGATCAGTGAACCCATAATAATCCCGCCAATATCTCGGCTGCCGGTGATGATAAAGCTTAAACAGATGCCGGGAAGGGCTGCGTGGGAAATCGCGTCTCCTAGCAGGCTTTGGCGACGCAGCACCGCAAAACAGCCCAGCGGGCCGCTGATCAGCCCCAGCAGCGAGGCGCCAATGACTACATTCTGAAAGGTGTAGTCAGATAAAAGCTCAAGCCACACCATGGGTTACTTCACCTTTGAGGCGGAAAACATTAACGATTCATTATCATTAAGTAGCGCGATTTGGCCGCCGTAAGCCTGGCGCAGGTGATCGATCTTGAACACCTCCTCGGCCTTGCCGCTGGCGATGACTCGCACGTTGAGTAGCAGTAGCCAGTCAAAGTAGGTGCGCACCGTTTGTAGATCGTGGTGTACCACGATCAGCGTCTTACCCGCGTCGCGCAGGCGGCGCAGGATATCGATAATGGCCCGCTCGGTGGTGGCATCGACGCCCGCCATGGGTTCATCAAGAAAATACACATCGGCTTGCTGCACCAGCGCACGGGCCAAAAATACGCGCTGCTGCTGGCCACCTGAGAGCTGGCTGATCTGGCGCTCAGCCATTGCGCTCATACCGACCATCTCAAGTGCTTCCTGCGCCTCGTGGCGCTCTTTTCGCCCCGGCCTTTTGAGCCAGCCTAAACGCCCGTAAAGCCCCATGGTGACCACATCCAGTGCGGTGGTGGGGAAATCCCAGTCAACGCTTGAGCGCTGTGGCACATAGCCCACTCGTTTACGCTGCGTGGCGTAGGGCCGCCCATGCACCATCACCTCGCCTGACAACGACGGCACCAGCCCCAGGAGGCTTTTGATCAACGTGCTCTTGCCCGCCCCGTTAGGGCCGACAATGCCCGCCATGACACCGGCAGGGATATCCAGATCGATATCCCAAAGCACGGGTTGGTTATGGTAGCTCACCGTCAGGTTTTTAATGCTCAGTGCGGTGTCTGTAAGGTCGGATGTCGCCATGGATGCACTGCCTTATCGAATGCTTATTGAGCGAGTTGCCACTCGCTGGCCCAGTCATCTAGTGCCTTTGGCAGCGGCGCCAAGGAACCGCCTAGCGCCTCGACAATGTGCTGGGTATTACGGTAGATCATGCCCATATAGGTACCATCTACCGTGCCTTCATCGCCCATGGCGTCGGAATAAAGCTGGCCGCCGATGGTCACATCATGGCCGCGCTGCCTTGCAGCATCGATCACTGCCTGAATGGTGCGCGGGTTGATCGTGCTCTCGATAAATACCGCAGGCACGTTATGTGCAACGACGCTATCCGCCATGCTGCGAATATCGGCGATCCCGGTTTCGGTTTCGGTACTGATGCCCTGAATCCCTTCCACCTCAATGTCATAGGCACGGCCAAAGTAGCTGAAAGCGTCGTGGGCAGTGACAAGAATACGCTGCTCTTCGGGGATGCTGGCAATGCTCTCTTTAACCCACTCATGCAGGGCTAGCAACTGAGCCTGATAGCGCTCGGTATTGGTTTCAATCGTCGTGGCGCACTCAGGGCGCGCTTCGCTCAATGCATCGCTCAGGGTGGGCAGTGTCTGGGCCCATAAAGAGACATCCATCCACAGGTGAGGGTCGACCCCGTAGACATCCTGAGCGGTGATCAACGACGCCGGATCAATGGAAGCGGGCGCCACGGCAAGCGTAGGTGTTCGTGCCGAGAAATTCTCCAGCACACTCCCCAGCTGTCCTTCCAATGAGTAGCCTGAATAGAGAATGTGTTCGGCGCCCCGCAGCAAGGCCACGTCGCTAGCGCTTGCCTGATACAGATGGGGGTCTACGCCGGGGCCCATCATGGCTTCCACATTAACGCATTCGCCGCCTACTTCCTGCGCTACATCGGCAATCATCCCAATCGTTGCCACCACGTTTAAGGGCGTTTCATCGGCAGTTGCCAACGCACTAAAAGGCAGCGTTCCCAATAGAATCACGGCATATTTTGTTGCCATTATTTAGCTCCAGACTCGTCATGAGGTAGATAGGTTGAAGTTGCTTTGTGTAAACTGATTGTCCTAGGGAAAGAAGTATAGCCTTGGCTAAGTTTGTGACGCTATCCATGCAATGTCAAGCGGATAAAAGGCGCTGAGGTGGGCTGAAAAGGGTATTTGAGTATTGCGGGAATAAACGTAAGACGGGCTACTAACGCGCCTTTGAAGTCTGCTAAGAACGGTTTAAGTTATCCACACCCGGTTCAAAGTCTTGGATCGGGTTGAAATGGCAGTGCCTCGGCCGTCGTGACGATTTGATCGAATAAAGGATCCGCCGGATTGAGCATGTAGTTGAGCTCTCTTGGCACGACCACGCTCGGCACTGCCAGTGCCAGACTTTGCTTGGATGCCAACCAGCCATCGCCAAGTTCAGCAGTCTCTGCAGGCGCTGGGGCTTCCTGCCAGTTTTCCGGTAGATCTTCTTCGCCAACGCTTAAAATACTCTCCGCTGGCAGCGTCAAACGCAGTAGCGCATAGGCGTTGAGCAGCCGATAGCTCTCCAGATGCACCATTATTTCCAGCAGCGCCAACGACTCGGAGCTTGCCACATACACACAGGCGTTACCGGGACTGTTCCAGCGCCCACCGTAAAGCCGTGCGCCTTCGCCATCAAACGCTGTCTCCTGAAATTTGCGCTTAACCAGCCGATAGGCGGTGACCTCGCTCATACCGAGACCCCGTGCTCCAACCGTCCGATCAGATTTAACACCGTTTGATACTCCGCCGATGTTGCGCTCATTTCGATAGGGCGCCGCCCGCCTAACCCGGCATTGGGTTTGAGCAGCCAGGCACGCGCACCCTCCGCGTCACCTTCGAAAAGATCCAGCGCCGCCTTGAAAAGCTCAGCAAAGCGATACAGCCGGTCACTTTCCGCCATCTTGAAACGGCCCGATTTGGCGCGACGGCTGAGCGTGGCCGGGGGGATATCGACATAGCCAGCCAGCGCCTTCTGCTCGATACCTGACACCTTGGCAAGCTGGGGATAGACACGATATTCGACGCCTGCATGTAGCAGCTCATGTAATTTGCGGCCACGAGCAGGTAAACCAACCTGCTGCCAGAACCCGGAAGCCAAGGCTTTGGGGGGCTGGTATTGAGTGAAGTGGATATCCATGGCGCTATCCTCATTTGATACTTCAAAAGGCTATCAACTGATATACACGACGCTGTTGCCCCGGTCAAGTGATACCCAGGGTAGAGAGGTATTTGGGGGAATGATCTAGCAGGTGCCTGCTTATTCGCTAAAACCCTGCTCTGTGTTCGGTTTTAGGCGATTTTTTGCCTGTAACATTGATTGATTTCGCAATAAGAAGCAGGTGGGTATGCGCTATAAAGATAAACATCAGCTCGCCGCCGAGTGGCAGACGCTTCTGGAGCGCACGCCCAAACCGTTGCGGCAAGCAGTCGAGACGTTGGTAGAGCACCACGGCCAAAACTTTGCTGACCACTTTTATCGGGTGATGCTGGAAGACCCCCATGCTTCGCTGTTCCTCTCCAACGCTCAAGTGGAGCAGCGTTTACACCCCTCAATGCAGCGCTGGCTGAAGGCCATGTTTGCCGTCGATCACGCCGATTTTGAGTCCCTGGTTGAGCAGCAGGAGAAAGTGGGGCAGGTGCATGCCCGTATCGATATACCGGTCAACCTGGTGCTAAGCGGAGCGCGGCAGCTTAAGCAGGCGTTTTATGAGCAGATCAACGCCACGTTCAAAAGCCCGCTATCGCCGGGGGATGCCTCGGTGTACGTCTCCGACCATATCGATATGGCCATGGAAATCATGAGCCACGCCTACTCGGTGGCCAGTGACCGTAATGCGCGCACTGAAGAAGCGTACAAGCTGTTTTCACTCACCCAGAACATTGGCGACGAGCGTGAACGCCAGCGTTCGGCGCTGCTGAACTGGGAAAACGCACTGATGTTTGCCGTCGCCGCCCAGCAGGATATCGCCACGCTGCCGCGGTTATCGAATTCCGATTTTGGTCTGTGGTACTTACATAAAGCATGCCATGCGTTTGAGGGCGCGCCGGAAATTGCCACTATCTCACGTCATATAAAGCAAGTGGATTGTGAATGGCTGGAAGTGCTGCTTCATGAAGATCCTAGCCAGCGGCTGAAAGCGCTCGGCGAGATTCGTGACGCTGCCCGTACGGTGTTGATGCTACTTGACGATGTGTTGCAGCGCGCCTCAGGTTTGGACGCAGGACGCGACAGCTTGACCAGGTTACTCAACCGCAAATTTTTGTCAGTGGTGCTTAGCCGCGAAATAGACATCGCCCGCCACTCGGAGCACTGCTTTGCGCTGTTGATGGTCGATATCGACCACTTCAAATCGATCAACGATACCCATGGGCATGACGCTGGCGACAACGTACTGCAGCAGGTGGCAAGCATCCTTGATCGCTCCACCCGTGGGGGAGATTACGTGTTTCGCATGGGTGGCGAGGAGTTTTTGATTGTACTGGTCAATACTGACCACGACGGCAGCCGGTTATTTGCTGAGCGTTTGCGTCAATCGGTGGCCAAAGAAGCGATGCTTGCCGCCGCCGATACGCTGCTTAACGTGACGATTAGCGTGGGCGTCACGCTTCACGATGGTCACCCAGACTATCACCACTCCCTGCAGCGGGCTGATCAAGCCCTTTATGAAGCGAAGCGCGGTGGGCGTGACCGGGTCGTTGTGCAGTGATGGTGTGAAGAGTGAGTGCAGGCTGAGCGCTAAAACAGTAGCGAATGCATTTATTTGGTGCATTAAAGGTCTATTGTCGTGCCGTTTTGGTGCGCGCGGGTGCGTAGCACTGCCAGTCATCACCTTTCATCCATACCATTGACCGCACAGTAGGGCTTTTCACCATTTTGGCGCATTAATTGCTTCTATAAGTTAAAGGCTTAGTGAAAAGGAAGCGATAGCAACCCATGATCCTGTGCGAACTCGCCAAACCACACATTGCCTCCGGCCACCGCTTCGATGCAGGCCGCCACTGGGCGGCTTCGTTAGCGCTCACCTTTGCCCATCGCGACGGCGCCACTCGCATGGTGCAGGCGCGCCATCAGGGGCCACTGCGGGTGCAGCGCCCTTTCTATCCCGAAGGGCGTAGTGAGGCTTGCCATGTTTATGTGCTTCACCCGCCAGGCGGATTAGTCAGCGGCGATGCGCTTACCATTAGTGCTCATGTAGAGGGCGGTGCCCATGCGCTGCTGACGACCCCGGCTGCCAATAAGCTCTATAAAGCCGACAGCCAGGGCGTGGCCTGGACGCAGCACACCCGGTTGAGCGTTGAAGATGGCGCGACACTTGAATGGCTGCCCCAGGAGACCATCGCCTTTGATGGTTCCAAGGGCGAGCAGCGCACCCAGATTGATCTTCACGGCAGCGCCCGCTGCCTGGGCTGGGAAGTGATGGCGCTGGGCCGCCCCGCTAGCGACTTACCCTATGTTTCTGGACGCATTGAGCAGCACTTCCGCTTAACCCTGGATGGCAAGCCGTTGTGGCTAGAGCGCCAACCGCTAGACCCACTACACCCACGCTTTGCCGGGCGCTGGGGTCAGGGCGGTGCCACGGTGCAGGCCACGCTCTGGGCGGTGGGGATTGCCGACGCGCCTGCGGCCATTGAAGCCTTGCGAGAAGCGCTGCCGGATAACCCGCGCTGGGCGGTTACCGTCCGCCACGATGTTCTGCTGCTGCGCTACTTAGGGAATTCGCGGAACGAAGCCTGGGCGTTATGCGAACAGGCCTGGCAACTGCTGCGCCCGCGGTGGATCGAGCGTGAAGCGCATACACCACGAATTTGGCTAACCTAATTGGCATCACTGCGATGCCCTGCTGGAGACACGTTCCATGGAATTAACCCCGAGAGACAAAGACAAACTGCTGCTGTTCTCCGCCGCCCAATTGGCGGAGCGCCGCAAGGCGCGTGGTTTAAAGCTCAACTACCCGGAAGCGGTGGCGCTGATCAGCTTCGAGATTATGGAAGGCGCCCGGGATGGCCGCAGCGTGGCGGACTTAATGAGCTATGGCCGCGAGATCCTTAGCCGTGAGGATGTGATGGACGGCGTCGCCGAGATGGTCGACGAAGTGCAGGTGGAAGCCACCTTCCCCGACGGCACCAAGCTGGTCACTGTCCATACGCCTATTGTTTGAGGGGCGATTGAAAGGAGCAACCAAATGATTCCCGGTGAGTACAAGTTAAAAGAAGGTGATATCGAGCTGTGCGCGGGGCGTGAGCGGATCAGTGTCGAGGTGGCCAATACCGGCGACCGGCCGATCCAGATTGGCTCCCACTACCACTTCGCCGAAGCCAACACAGCGCTGGTGTTTGATCGCGCCAAAACCCGAGGCTTTCGCCTGGACGTGGCCGCAGGCACGGCGATTCGCTTTGAGCCCGGCCAGACCCGCGAAGTCACGTTGATTCCCTATGTCGGCAAGCGCGAAATTTACGGCTTCCGTGGCGATGTGATGGGCGCGCTCGACGGAGGTAAACAATGAAACCGGTTAATAAGATCAGTCGGCAAGCCTACGCCGATATGTATGGCCCCACGGTGGGCGATCGCGTGCGCCTGGGTGATACCGAGCTGTGGATCGAAGTCGAGCAAGACGCCACCTACTACGGCGATGAAGTAAAATTCGGCGGCGGCAAGGTCATCCGCGACGGCATGGGTCAAAGTCAGCGCGCTGACGACACCGTCATGGATACCGTGATTACCAACGCACTGATTCTAGACTGGTGGGGTATCGTCAAAGCCGACGTGGGCATTCAAAATGGCCGCATCGCCGCGATTGGCAAGGCAGGCAATCCTGACGTACAGCCTGATGTTGAAATCGTCATTGGCCCCGGCACCGAAATCATCTCCGGCGAAGGCAAGATCCTGACCGCAGGCGGTATCGACTCCCACATTCACTTCATTTGCCCCCAGCAGGTCGAAGAAGCACTGATGAGCGGTGTCACCACCATGCTCGGCGGCGGCACCGGCCCGGCCACCGGCACCAACGCAACCACCTGTACCCCCGGCCCCTGGCACATCGGTAAGATGCTGCAAGCGGTGGACGATATGCCCATGAACATCGGCTTTCTGGGCAAAGGCAACGCCAGCCTGCCCGAGTCCCTGGAACTCCAGCTCCAAGCAGGCGCCATGGGGCTCAAATTGCACGAAGATTGGGGCACCACGCCCGCCTCGATCAACAACTGCCTCAACGTGGCGGATGCCTACGATGTGCAGGTGGCGATCCACACCGATACCCTGAACGAATCGGGCTTTGTGGAAGACACCCTGGCCGCGTTCAAAGAGCGCTGCATTCATACTTACCACACCGAGGGTGCAGGGGGTGGCCACGCGCCGGATATCCTCACCGCCTGCTCGAAAGCCTACGTACTGCCGTCTTCTACCAACCCAACGCGGCCCTACACGGTCAACACCATCGACGAACACCTCGACATGCTGATGGTGTGCCATCACCTGGATCCCAATATCCCCGAAGACGTGGCCTTCGCCGACTCACGCATTCGCCGGGAAACCATCGCCGCTGAAGATATTCTTCATGATTTGGGCGTGATCTCTATGATCGCCTCGGATTCCCAGGCCATGGGGCGGGTAGGCGAAGTGGTCTGCCGCACCTGGCAAACCGCCCATAAAATGAAGGTACAGCGCGGCCTGTTGCCGGAAGACGAGGCAATGGGCGCGGATAACTTCCGTGCCAAGCGCTATATCGCTAAGTACACCATAAACCCGGCAATCACCCATGGTATTGCCCATGAAGTGGGCTCTATCGAAGTCGGTAAGCTGGCCGATTTAGTGCTGTGGAAACCGGCCTTTTTCGGCGTTAAACCAGCGATGATGATCAAAGGTGGCATGATTGCGGCAGCGCCCATGGGCGACCCTAACGCCTCGATTCCCACCCCGCAGCCGGTGCATTACCGCTATATGTTTGGTGCCTTTGGCCGTGCGGCCAGCCAAACCCGGCTCAGTTTTGTCAGCCAGGCTGCGCTGGACGCCGGTATTAAAGAGACCCTGGGACTAAATAGCGAACTGGCGGCGTGCAAAAACGTGCGCCAGGTGCGCAAGCAGGATATGAAGCTAAACGATGCCTGCCCAGAACTCACCGTCGACCCGCAAACCTACGAAGTGCGCTGCGATGGCGAGATTTTAACCTGCGAGCCCGCCACTGAACTGCCGCTGGCTCAGCGGTATCACTTGTTTTGATTGAGCTATTATCCGGGGCGCCGGGGGTAGGCCTACGAGAGGGCGCTGTGAATACGTCCGTGTACGCTACTTTTGCCATCCATGGCAAAAGACCCTCTCTACGGCCTACCCCCGGCACAGCCGCACCGAGCGATAAAGGACGCTAGTCATGCTGAAACTGATAGAAAGATTAGGGCTGATAGAGGAAAGCGCGGCTAACGACACACTCACGCTGCCCTTTGAGCTACGTATTCGCGGGCGCTTAAAAGCCCAAAGCGATAGCGGCCGTGAGCTGGGGCTGTTTCTTGATCGTGGCCCGGTGCTGCGCAGTGGCGAAGGCCTTAAAGCCGAAAGCGGCGAAGTAGTGCGCGTCTGCGCCGCGGTAGAACCGGTGGTTACCGCGCGAGTGAGTGCTGGCTTACCGCTGGCACGGCTGGCCTACCATCTGGGTAATCGCCACGTGCAGCTGGCGCTGGGGGAAGATGACAAAGGCGGCTGGGTGCGCTTCCCGCCGGATCATGTGCTGGAAGAGCTCGCCGAGCTATTGGGCGCTGAACTAGAGCACCACAACGCCACCTTCGACCCGGAGCCGGGCGCTTATAACCAAGTGGGTGGCGGGCACTCTCATTCGCACGGGCACTCCCACGGGCATGGTCACTCACACGATCATTCTCACAAGCATGAACATTCACACGACCACGACCACGACCACTCGCATGAGCATCACCATGCCCACTGAACTCGCCGCGCTAGAAAGCCAAAGTGATGAACTCGCGCTGCTGGGGCTGATGCAGTTGGTGAGCCCTGCGCTGCCGATTGGCGCCTTTGCCTTCTCACAAGGCCTGGAAAGCGCCTTTGAGCTGGACTGGGTGCGCGATGAAGCGAGCCTTGCCGAGTGGCTAAACGGCGTGCTGGAAGATGGCTTAACCCGCTGCGAACTGCCGGTGCTGGCGCGGTTGCACGAAGCGTTTAGCCAAGCAGATCGCCAATCAATTGGTGAGTGGGACGAGTGGCTGGCCGCCACCCGGGAAACCGCCGAGCTCGCCGCGGAAGATAGCCGCCTGGGCGCCTCGCTTAAGCGCCTGTTGAAAAGCCTAGACTTGATGCCAAGTGAGGGCTTACTACTGCCCTTGCTACCGCCTCATGCTGGCTATGTGACACTCTTTGCCTATACGGCGCACACTCGTGGCGTGTCTGTACGCCAAACCCTGCTGGGCTTTGCCTGGGCCTGGCTGGAGAACCAACTAGCGGTGGCCTGTAAAGCCTTGCCGCTAGGGCATACGGCTGCACAGCGAGTAATTGAACAACTGCGCCCAGCGTTAGTGAATGCCGTTAATCAGGCGTTGGCGCTTGAGGATGAAGAACTAGGCCCGGTGCTACCTGGATTGGCCCTGGCCAGTGCGCTACACGAAACCCAGTATTCGCGCCTGTTTAGAAGTTAAAGGTTTAGAAGTTAAAGGTTTAGACGTTAACTAGCTTAGAAGTTAATCAGCTTATCGATTGAGGAGAGAACAATGACTCACTGTTTACGCGTTGGCGTGGGTGGCCCGGTTGGATCCGGCAAAACCGCACTGCTCAAACAACTCTGTTTAGCGCTGCGCGATTACTACGATATCGCCGTGGTCACCAACGACATCTACACCCGCGAAGACGCCGATTTTTTGCTCAAGCACGATGCGCTGCCGGCGGATCGTATTCTGGGCGTGGAGACCGGCGGTTGCCCGCATACCGCGATTCGCGAAGACGCCTCGATGAACCTGGCGGCCATCGATGAGCTACAGGGGCGCCATCCCAAGCTAGAGCTGGTAATGGTGGAGTCGGGCGGCGACAACCTCTCGGCGACCTTCAGCCCCGAGCTTTCAGATCTGACGCTCTACGTAATTGATGTTTCCGCTGGGGACAAAATCCCCCGCAAGGGTGGGCCAGGCATTACCAAGTCGGATCTGCTGATTATCAATAAAATCGACATCGCCGAGCAGGTACATGCTTCGCTAGACGTCATGGAGCGCGACTCGAAGAAAATGCGCGGTGAACGGCCCTTTGTGTTCACCAACCTCTATGACGGAGTAGGGCTTGAGGAGATCATCCGCTTTATTCTCGATAAAGGGATGCTTGATGAGCGGCGTCCGCAGGCCGAAGTGGCCGCTAGCTAACGTCAATTGACCCGCGTAATCGGCTGGCGATTGGGGTCGACGTGCCAGGGCAGGCCAAGGCGGGTATTACGTTCCAGTTCGGCTATCACCTGGGCGCCCAACAGCAAAATGATGGCGCCCACCTCCAGGCTAATCAGTACGACTACCAGCGCCGCCAGCGAGCCATAAACGGCGTTAACGAACGAGAGATTGGCGAAATAGTAAACCAACAATAGCCGAACCCCCTCCCACAGCAGTGCTGCCACAAAGCCTCCTACGATCGCCCGGCGTAAGGCGATGCGCACCACCGGCAGCACTTTGTAGATAGCGCTGAACAGCAAGAACACACCAGTGAAACTGGCCAGGTTAAGCACCGGCTCTGAAAACCCCGCCAGCGGCAGTTCCCGTTCAAATAGCAGCATTACCAGTGTATTTAGCGAACTGGCCAGAGTGACCACCAGTGTGAGAACCATCAGCGCCGCCCCCAGTACCACCATAAAGGCATAGGGCAACATCACCGAAACCCAAACGCTGCGCTTGATATGCGGGCTATCTGGCGCATGGAAAATGATTGCCAGAGCGTCTTCGAGCATACGAAAGGCAAATGAGCTGAACAGGAGCAGAATGGGAAAGCTCAGAATGCCGATCACATCCCGAGAATCCAGCAGGCTGCGAACGGCTTCTAGCAACACCTCGGCATGGGCAGGCGCCATATGGCGCGCCTGTACGGCCAGCACATTGAGTAGATGTTGCTGATCCACCACTTGGGTTAACAGCACAACGAGCACGGCAAAAAGCGGCACGATAGAGAGCAGGATGTTGTAACCCACTCCGCCTGCCAGCAGGACACCGTGATTTTTCAGGAAATTGCGTAATACGCGCCAAGCAAAGTGAGCCAGCCGAGGGAGCAGGAGCAAGACAGCGCTAATAAAGGGGTGGTTTCGAACCATGCTTGCTATTCTCCTTGGACATCAGGCCCTATCGCCATGATACGCTGATGGCGATAGCAAATAACAAGGAAGTCACGAATTGTCTGATTTGGCTTTAGGAGAGAGAGTAGTAAAAGGCAGGAACTAAACAACCGCGTTGCAAACAAAAAGGTCGCCCTGACCAGGCGGTAGGAAGGTCAGGGCAACCGAAGTTCGTGGTTTAGCATCATGCTAAAACGGGCCATCCCTGGCCACCACACCCCCACCTTGGACCTTTACTCCTTGAATAACCTTAACTTAGGTTATGAACCTAACTATTAATTGCTAATTATTTGAATATTAAGTGAAAAAACAAAAAAACTGGTTAAAGTTCGTGCATTTTAGGCCGATAAGGCCCCTATAACTACTAAAAACTATTCACTCAAGACTGACTCTGGAACTTGCTCACAAATGGCCACTCCTTCTGCTCCCAAACGAACCCTTGGTTTACAAACCAAGGTGCTGATGCTTGTACTGCTCCCCCTTCTATTAGTGACGGTTGTGCTGGTCGGGTTTAAAGCCTACAGCAACGCCCAAGACACCCGCGAAACGTTGGCAAGCCAGCGCGAAATGATGATTGAAGAGCGCCGCAACGCGGTGCGCGACATCGTCGAAATTGCTACCACCGCCATCGCGCCTATTTATGAACAGGCCGGTGCCAACGACGAGGCCGCCAAACAGCGGGTAGCGGAGCTGGTGCGCTCCATGCGCTTTGAAGACAACAACTACATTTTTATCTACGACTATGACGGTAACAACATCGTCACGGCACCTGCGCCAGAGCGTGAAGGTACCAACATGATCGACGCGCAAACCCCTGATGGCACTTATCTGATTCGCGAGATCATTAAGGTTGCCCAAAGCGGCGGGGGCTTCTATAGCTATATGTGGGATTACCCAGGTACCGACAGAATTGAGCCCAAGCACTCCTACGTTGATCGCCTTGAAAAATGGGGCTGGCTGATTGGTGCCGGTGTTTACGTTACCGATGTTGACGACACCATAGCCGAGGTGGAAGCCGCCGCTGCCGCCGATTTGCGCAAAGATATTATGTTTGCCTCTCTGCTGGGCTTGGGGCTGTTTATTATCATCGCTCTGGTAGCGTATGGCTTGGTGCGTCGCACGCTGGGGCCGATCAAGCGTACTACGGCGGCTATGCACGATATCGCTCAGGGGCGCGGTGATTTAACCCGCCGCTTGACAGTCGAAAGCGGCGATGAGATTGGTGATCTTAGCGTTCAGTTCAACGCCTTTGTGGCACGTATGCAAGACACGCTGCGTGATGTACGCCGCAGTACGCTCAGTGTGCACCAGGCCGCGGGGGAGATCTCACAAAGCTCTGATGAGCTTGCCACCCGTACCGAGCAGGCGGCTGCGAACCTGCAACAAACCTCAGCCTCCATGGAAGAGATCACCTCGACAGTCAACCACAGCGCCGACAATGCCCAGCAGGCCAATACGCTGGTGCAATCGACTGCCGACGTAGCCCGCGAAGGCGAGACTTCGATGGGGCAAGTTGAGAGCACCATGCGTGATATTAACGACTCTGCGTCGCGCATCAGTGACATCATCAGCATGATCGACTCGATTGCCTTCCAAACCAATATTTTGGCGCTGAATGCCTCGGTGGAAGCCGCAAGGGCAGGTGAGCATGGCCGCGGCTTTGCCGTGGTGGCGCAAGAAGTTAGGGTTCTGGCCAGTCGTTCCAGCGATGCTTCCAAAGAGATTCGTGCGCTTATCGATGCATCGGTTCAGCACACTAACTCCGGTGCGAAGCTGGTGCGCAGTGCCGGTGACACCATGCGCGAGATTGTCTCCAGCGTGGCGAAAGTCACCGATGTAATCGGTGAGATCACCGCGGGTGCCAAAGAGCAGAGCAGCGGTATTGGTCAGATCAACACCGCCGTGGCTGAAATGGACACCATGACCCAGCAGAACGCCGCCATGGTGCAAGAATCGACCACCGCCGCTGCCAATATGCGCCGCCATGCGGAGCATCTTAATCAGTTAATCAACTCCTTCGTACTCGGTGATGATGAGCCCACGCAGCAGCAGGCGCTGGCCTCTCCGGCGCCTCAGCAACGTGGTGGTGATAGCGGCCTGAAGCGTCCTGCGCTTTCATCACACGCCTCATCACAGCCATCGTCAAAACCCTCACCGGCGAAGCATGCCGCCGATGAGTGGGAAGAGTTCTAACGCTCACTACCTATGCCTGTGATATCAGCGCCTGGGAAATAGGGGCATAAAAACGGGGCTTGCCAGATGGCAAGCCCCGTTGCGTTAACGACAGCGATGTTTATCCGGTATGGCGCCTGACCAATCTTTCCGCCAGCAAGGTGACGGCGCGTTTTGCCAGTGGTGAAAGCCCAGCATCCTCGCGTTCCAGTGTGGCGACCAGGCGATGCTTCATGGAGCGTGCCCAGAAGGTTTCCAGGTGGCGGCAGGTAGCCGCTGCCGCTGTTTCTTCATCACGACCGCCGCCCAGGTTAGCGGCGATCTGGTTGGTCATGTGAATCAGGTGAGTATCGTGGTGCGACGACATTGCGTGTCTCCTAAGCCGTGGCCATTGCCGCCGTGGCAGGTCGATGGTAGATCAAATGGCGACCGGGCCGAGCAAAGCCTGCCAGCAGCAGCCCCGATGCCTGGGCCTGTTCCACAGCCAGGGCGGTGGCCGCCGAGACCGCTACCAGGGCGCCAATGCCGGCACTGGCACATTTATGAACCATCTCATAACTGGCGCGACTGGTGACCAGCGCGAAACCTTCTCCGAGGGGAAGGGCTTCGCGGGCAAGGGCACCGATCAGTTTGTCCAGGGCGTTATGCCGACCGACATCCTCGCGCAGTTGTTTAATATTCCCCCACGCATCGCACCAGGCGGCACCGTGGCTGGCGCCAGTGGCAGCTTGCAGCGGTTGGTGGGCGGATAGTTCCTGCAGGGAGCGCTGGATGGCAGCGTCACTCAACGGCGGCGCTATGACATTGGGGATCGGGCGTATGGCCTGCTCCAGGGCTTCGGTGCCGCACAGGCCGCAGCCGGTTCGCCCCGTCAGGCTGCGCCGCCGCTGTTTGAGCTCGGCCATTCGCTGGGTGGCAATGGTGAGGTGAACGGTGAGGCCCTGAGGTGCTTCGTGGATATCGAGATCGTAGCACTCGGTGATGTTGGCCAGGATACCTTCGGAAAGGCTGAAGCCCAGGGCAAAATCCTCAAGGTCGGTGGGACTTGCCATCATCACCGCATGGGAGATGCCGTTGTAAACCATTGCCACCGGCCTTTCCAAGGCCAGCAGATCCTCCTGGGTATCGGTGTGCCAGCCGTTAGCGCCACGGCGTACCTCCACCGGCTGGTGCGCTACCGCATCGCGTGTGTGATGGGTGCTCATGGAGCCTCCTGCTGAGCCTTGGCCAGGTAATCACGCTGGGCCAGGTCAAAGGCGCTAAAGCGCTGCTGCCAGGCGGAGGGTTGGCTGACTTTTTCCACCTGCACCGCCGTGACCTTGTATTCCGGACAGTTGGTGGCCCAGTCCGAGTTGTCCGTCGTGATAACGTTGGCGCCGCTGCCGGGGTGGTGGAAGGTGGTGTAGACCACCCCAGGCTGCATGCGTTCGCTGAGTCGCGCGCGAAGTACTGTCTGGCCCGAGCGGCTGGTGATGCCCAGCCAGTCGCCGTCACGCACGCCGCGTAGCTCTGCGTCAGATGGGTGCAGCTCCAGCATGTCCTCGTCGTGCCAGCGCTGGTTGTCGGTACGCCGGGTCTGGGCGCCCACATTGTACTGGCTGAGAATCCGTCCGGTGGTGAGCAGTAGCGGGAAGCGGCGGTTGGCCCGCTCCTCGGTGGCCACGTACTCGGTAATGGCAAAGCGCCCCAGCCCGATGGGGAACTCAACCTCGTGCATGGTCGGCATGCCCAGCGGGTACTCGGCGTTGCATGGCCACTGCAGGCTGCCGCGTTCCTCCAGCTTGGCGTAGCTGACCCCCGTGAAGCTTGGCGTCAACTGGGCGATTTCGTCCATGATCTCGGAGGGATGGGTGTAATGCATCGGATAGCCCAGCGCATTGGCCAGATCCTGGGTGACTTGCCAGTCTTCCTTGCCGGCCACCGGGGCTGTCACCTTGCGCACCCGGTTTATGCGTCGCTCGGCGTTAGTGAAGGTGCCGTTCTTCTCCAGGAAGCTGGAACCCGGCAGCAGAACGTGGGCGAACTTGGCCGTTTCGTTGAGGAAAATATCCTGCACGATCAGGCAGTCCAGCGACGTGAGCGCCGCCTCGACGTGCTGGGTGTTGGGATCAGACTGGGCGATATCTTCGCCCTGTACGTAAAGCGCTTTAAAGGTGCCTTCGATGGCGGCATCGAACATATTGGGAATGCGCAGCCCCGGCTCGTCGTCCAGCTTGACGCCCCACACCGACTCAAAGCGGCCCCGGGCGATGGGGTCGGCCACGTGCTGGTAGCCTGGCAGCTCGTGGGGAAAGGAGCCCATGTCGCAGGAACCCTGGACGTTGTTCTGGCCGCGCAGCGGGTTCACGCCCACGCCTTCGCGGCCAATGTTGCCGGTAGCCAGGGCCAGGTTGGCAATGCCCATCACCATGGTCGAGCCCTGGCTATGTTCGGTGACGCCCAGCCCGTAGTAGATGGCACCGTTGCCTGCCGTGGCGTAGGTGCGGGCGGCCTGACGCACGGCCTCTGCAGGCACGCCGGTAATCGCTTCGCTGGCTTCCGGAGAGTGGCGCGGTTCAGCAATAAACTCACGCCAGCGGTTATAGGCTTCGGTGTCGCAGCGCTTGGCCACGAACGCCTTGTCTTCCAGATCTTCCGTCACCACCACGTGGCCCAGCGCGTTGACCAGCGCCACGTTGGTGCCCGGGCGCAGTGGCAGATGCTGGGCCTCGCCCAGGTGCGGTGTTTTCAACAGGTCGATGCGGCGCGGGTCGGCGACGATCAGCTTTGCCCCCTGGCGCAGGCGTTTGCGCATCATCGAGCCGAACACCGGGTGGGCGTCGGTGGGGTTGGCGCCGATCACGATGATCGCATCAGCCTTCATCACTGAATCAAACGTCTGGGTACCCGCCGACTCGCCCAGCGTGGTCTTCAAGCCGTAGCCAGTGGGCGAGTGGCAGACCCGCGCGCAGGTGTCGGTGTTGTTGTTGCCGAATGCAGCGCGAATCAGTTTCTGTACCAGGTAGGTCTCTTCGTTGGTGCAGCGCGAGGAAGTAATCCCGCCGATGCTCTCGCGGCCGTGCTCAGCCTGAATTGCCTTGAGACGGTTCGCGGCAAAGGTGATCGCCTCTTCCCAGCTGACCTCCCGCCAGGGTTGGTCGATGCTGTCGCGGATCATCGGCGTGGTCAGGCGATCCGGGTGGGTGGTGTAGCCGAAGGCAAAGCGCCCCTTCACGCAGGAGTGGCCGTGGTTAGCATCGCCGCCCTTGTAGGGCACCATGCGCACCAGTTGGTCGCCCTTCATCTGGGCTTCAAACGAGCAGCCCACGCCGCAGTAGGCGCAGGTCGTCACCACGCTTCTATCCGGCACGCCGTGGTCGATCACGCTTTTTTCCATCAGCGTGGCCGTGGGACAGGCCTGCACGCAGGCCCCGCAGGAGACGCAGTCCGAGTCCATGAAGGCGTCGTTCTGGCCTGCTGATACTTTGGATTCGAACCCGCGGCCATCGATGGTTAGCGCGAAGGTGCCCTGGACTTCGTCGCAGGCGCGCACGCAGCGCGAGCAGAGGATGCACTTGCTGGGATCGAAGGTGAAGTAGGGATTGGATTCGTCTTTGACGGCATCCAGGTGGTTCTCGCCAGTAAAGCCATAGCGCACTTCGCGCAGCCCCACGCTACCGGCCATGTCCTGCAGTTCGCAGTCGCCGTTGGCCGGGCAGGTCAGGCAGTCCAGCGGGTGGTCGGAGATGTACAGCTCCATCACGTTGCGGCGCAGCTTGGCCAGTCGCTCGTTCTGGGTGGTCACCTTCATGCCCTCCACCACCGGCGTGGTGCACGAGGCGGGAAAGCCCCGACGCCCCTCTACCTGTACGGCGCACAGCCGGCAGGAACCGAAGGGCTCCAGGCTGTCAGTGGCGCACAGTTTAGGAATGTTGATATCCGCCAGGGCCGCGGCGCGCAGTACCGAGGTGCCCTCCGGCACGCTGATGGATACGCCGTCGATCTCCAGGTTGACTGTGGCGGCGCCCGGGTAGGGGGAGGGCGTGCCATAGTCCTTGGAAAAATCGACGCTGTTGGCCTGACGCCGTGGATCGTAATGTTCAATCATGATCTGTCTCCGTTCGCCGCCCGCTGGAAGTCGTCGGGGAAGTGTTTGAGCGCGCTCTGCACCGGGAAGGGGGTCATGCCGCCCATGGCGCAGAGCGAGCCATCCACCATCGTTTCGCAGAGGTCGTGGAGTAGAGTGAGGTTGGCCTCGCGATTGTCGTTGGCGCGGATGCGGTCAATCACCTCAACGCCCCGGGTTGAGCCAATCCGGCAGGGCGTACACTTGCCACATGACTCCACCTTGCAAAACTCCATTGAAAAGCGCGCCTGTTCGGCCATGTCGACGCTGTCGTCGAACATCACCACGCCGCCGTGGCCCACGCCTGCGCCGACCTCGGCAAAGGTTTCGTAATCCAGCGGCATGTCCCATTGGCTCTCGGGCAGGTAGGCGCACAGTGGCCCGCCCACCTGGACAGCGCGCAAAGGCTTGCCGGTGAGCGTACCGCCGCCAAACTCCTCCATCAGCGTGCGCAGCGTAGTGCCAAAGGCGAGCTCCACCAGACCGCCACGCTTGACGTTGCCCGCCAGCTGGAGGGCCAGCGTGCCGCGCGAGCGGCCCATGCCGTGATTGGCGTAGGCCTCGGCGCCTTCGGCCAGAATGAACGGCACGGCGGCTAGCGAGAGCACGTTGTTGACCACCGTAGGGCGGCCAAACAATCCCTCGATGGCGGGCAGTGGTGGCTTGAAGCGTACCAGCCCGCGCTTGCCCTCCAGGCTTTCCAGAAGCGATGTCTCTTCGCCGCAAATGTACGCCCCGGCGCCCAGACGTACTTCCAGATGGAAGGTGCGGCCGCTGCCGCGGAGGTCGTCGCCGAGATACCCGGCGGTCTCGGCGCGGCGGATGGCCTCGTCGAGGATCTCTTTCGCCAGCGGATACTCCGAACGCAGGTAGATATAGCCTTGGGTGGCGCCCACCGCGAGCCCGGCAATGGTCATGCCTTCGATCAGCATGTAGGGGTCGCACTCCATCGCCATCCGGTCAGCGAAGGTGCCGGAGTCGCCCTCGTCGGCATTGCAGACGATATATTTCTGGTCGGCGGGCGTGTCGAGCACGGTCTGCCACTTGATGCCGGTGGGGAAGGCCGCACCGCCGCGCCCGCGCAGGCCGGAGGCTTTGACTTCCTCGACGATGTCCTGGGGCTCGCGTTGCAGCGCTGCCTCCAGGCCGCAAAAACCGCTGTGGGCGCGATAGTCATCAATCGACAGCGGGTCAGTAATACCGATACGCGCGAAGGTTAGGCGCTGCTGCCGGGCGAGGTAGTCAATCTCTTCCGTGGGGCCCAGCGCCAGGGGATGGCTGACGCTACCTTCGAGTAGGCCGCTGTCGAGCAGCGTCGTTACATCCCCCGGTGTTACCGGGCCGTAGGCGAACCGCCCGATGGGGGTTTCCACTTCCACCAGCGGCTCAAGCCAAGCAAGACCGCGGGATCCGTTACGTACCAGCGTGATTGACTGGCCGCGTGCGGTTGCCTCTCTTATCAGTCGGCTGGCGATCACATCGGCACCCAGTGAAAGCGCGGTGGTATCGCGGGGGACAAAAACGCGAATGCTCATCCCATCACCTCCAGCGGCCGGGTTTGTAGCTCATCCATCAACTCATCGAAGGCTTCCGGCGTGACGCGGCCGCGTATGCTGTTGTCCACGCGGATCGATGGGCCGCAGGCGCAGTTGCCCAGGCAGTAAACGGCTTCGAGGGTGATCTCGCGATCCGCCGTAGTCTGGTGGTAGTCGACTCCTAAACGCGCCTTGGCGTGGACTTCGAGCTGGCGCGCCCCTACCGACTGACACGCCTCGGCACGGCAGATCTGCACGACGTGGCGCCCCGGCGGCGTGGTGCGAAAGTGGTGGTAGAAGCTGATGACACCGTGCACTTCGGCACGTGTCTGGTGGAGGGCATCGGCGATGATGGGCACCGCTGCCTCGGGGATGAAGCCGATGCGATCCTGAAGGGCGTGGAGGATCGGCAGTAGGGCGCCGGGCTTGTCCTTCAGGGCGTCGACCTCGGCCTGAATTGCCTGCGGCGCCCACTCCTGGGATTGGTTCATGATGCCCTCCTCACGACTGCTTTTTATGTTTTAAATATGCACTACTTTTCATATTTAAAAAGACGTGCATCACGGTTAAGACAACGCTAGCATCAAGTTATCGACTTAAAAATATGAAATAGTGTGCCTATGAAGCGGATCAAGGTAACGCCCACCTGGTGCTTTAGCGATGAAGAGGGGCATCGTCTCGATAGCAATCTTTTGCGCCTGCTCGGGGCGGTTCATCGCCACGGCAAGTTGACCCATGCCGCCGAGGAAGCGGGTATTTCCTATCGTCACGCGTGGAATTTACTGCGCCAGGGCGGGGATTTTTTTGGTGTCACTTTGGTAGAAATGGCGCGTGGGCGCGGTGCGCGGTTATCGCCGTTGGGTGAGAAGCTGCTGTGGGCCGAACAGCGCGCCACCGCTCGGTTAAGCCCGCAGCTTGATAGCCTGAGCTCCGAGCTGAATCTTGCCATTCAGCAGCACCAGGAAGGTGTGCACCCTTTACTGCGTCTTCACGCCAGCCACGGGTTTGCGATAGAGCTGCTGCCGCAGCATCTGGGAGAGTTGCAGCTTGACCTGCAGTACTGCAGCCCGCTGGAAGCACTGGCCGCGCTTAACCGCGATGGCTGCGACCTGGCGGGCTGTCATCTGCCCCGAGGAGTGGTAGGCGAGAAGGCTCGGTGTAAATACCGCCGCCTGCTTAAGCCCCGCTATCATCGGCTGGTAGGATTTATCGCCCGCCAGCAGGGGCTAATGGTGGCGTCAGGTAACCCGCTGGGCATTGATGGCGTTGCAGCACTGGCCGATAGGCCGGTCACGTTTATCAACCGGCAGGCATCATCGGGAACCCGGGAACTGCTGGATAGCTTGCTGGCCGAGGCAGGTATTGCTACATCCAAAGTGAACGGTTACGAGATTGAGGAGTACACCCACTCAGCGGTAGCGGCCTATGTGGCGGCGGGAATGGCGGATGCAGGGTTTGGTGTCGAGGCGGCTGCGCAGCGGTTTGGGCTTGATTTTGTGCCGCTGGCCACCGAAGACTATTTGTTGGCCTGCCACAGCCGCTCCCTGAAAGAGCCTAAATTTGCCGACTTTTTGCAAGCGCTGCGCAGCAACTCATTCCAGGAGGCGGTTCAGCGTCTGCCGGGTTATAGCCCCAGCCAGTGTGGTTGCGTGATCGAGATTGGCAGTTTTTTATAAGGTGGTGCTGGTTGGAAGAGCGCCTCCCTCTAACCACCCGATCAGCCAAGCCACCGCGGGACGTAAACGACCTATAGCAGCATGCCGATCAAGCCCAGTAATACGGCGCGGGTCTGGGTGATGCGCGCCAGGGGTAGCGGGGCTCATGCGTATGGCATTTAAACTACTATAGGCTCTCTCTTTAGCTAGAGAGGGCCTATAGTTCAGCAATATCATTTAGTGGGTTTAAGTTATTCTAAAAGCTAGTGACCCACAAAATGATGTTAGGGAATAGCGTAAATACTCCTATGGCGCCCAGTAAAATTAGCCAGTAAGGAAATGAGGCCTTTGCTGCAGATGTTAAATTAACTTCATTTTTAGAAATGGATGATAGGACAAAGAGGTTTAGCCCTACGGGGGGCGTTATCATGCCAATTTCTATCAGTAGCGTCACAATAATACCGAACCAGATTGGGTCGAACCCTAAGCTTGTGATCATCGGGAAGGTGATAGGAAGTGTCATGAGTAACAGTGATATACCATCAAAGAAACAACCTAGCACGATGTAGACGATGACGATCATCAGCAGTATGCCATACGGGCCTAGCCCAAAGTTGCCAATCGTTTCGACTGCAGTACGGGGAATGCCTAGTAGGCTGACGGCTTGAGAAAGGATCACTGTACCAATCAAAATCATACCGATAGCGGTAAACATGATCGAGGCGTGCTTAAACGCCTGCCATAGTCTTTTGTAGGTTAAATCGCCCCATGTTAAACCTAAAACGATACTGGCCACTACGCCCAACGCCGCCGACTCCGTAGGCGTCGCGATCCCCAAGTAAATGGTTCCCAGTACGAAGAAAATAAGTATGGGAAGAGGCCATATCTCCTTGAGTCCAGTTATTACGTGCTTGAAGGTCACTTTCTCTTTAAACGTAGGGGTTACTGGCTCGCCAATTTTAGAGCGGATCATAATCCATGTGGAAAAGGCGGCAGCAATGAGTAAGCCTGGCAACATACCAGCGATAAAGAGTTGCCCGATAGAGACGTTTTGCGTCGCTCCGTAGATGATCAATGCCAAGCTTGGGGGAATGAGAAGCCCAAGTGTGCCGCCTGCCGCTAGCGTGCCCACCACTACACTTGGCTTATACCCACGTTTTGTCAGTTCAGGATAGCCAACTGCGCCTATGGCTGCTGCGGTAGAGGTGCTTGACCCGCTAACCGCACCAAACAGCGTGCAGACAGCGATGTTGGTATGGAGCAATTGCCCTGGAACACGCGCGAACAGAGGGGTTAGACCGTTATAGACGCGTTTTGACACGCCGCTTGCGAGAAGTATTTCACCTAAAAATATGAAAAGAGGAACTGCGCTTAGCGTAAAGTCCGTTAGCATGTTCCAAGTTGCGTTAATCGCCAAGGGGGTGGCGCCGTTAGCTTGAAAGTGGAGCAGGAGTAGACCCGTAAGCCCCAGCGCAGCGCCTAGGATCGCGCCACTGGTTAAAAATAGAACTAACGCCCCGCTCAAGAGTAACCAGCTCATATTGCATCCTCCGCTGAAGCAACATCTGTCGTGGGCTGTTTAAAACCATGGCTGAGCTGAATCAAGAGGCACAGCACCATGGAGAAAGGCATGATGGCCATCCACGGCCATAAGAGAATGCTACTGATATCCGTACGTGAATTGAGCGAGAACGAGAAGTTCATGAAATTCCAGGACTCAACGGCGAAGAGGGCACAGAACGTGAGTAATACGACGACGCCTATAAAGTCCATTATCCTAGCGATACCTGCTGGCATCAGGTTGACGAGTATCTCTATGCGTATGTGGCGGCCCTTATTGAGTACATAAGGTAAACAAAGGAAGGTCAATGTTAAGAACAGCAGCCCCGCCAGCTCATCTGAAAACCGCAAAGGATGACCGCCCAGATAGCGCATCAAGGTGCTGACGAATATCAGAGCCGTCATTGCTATACCGCTCATGACGCCCAATAGAAAGGAGGCATAGGCAGTATAGTTCAGTACAGAGTTGATTCTTCTTATCATCACGGCTAGCTCCAAAAAGAAAGAGCCAATAGGTATTGGCTCTCGATGGGTTTATGTATCCATTACTCTTCGGAGATCGCTTGGGTGACTGTCTCGTAGTAGCGTGTGCCATCCTCGCCTGCGTTCTCCGCCATGGCTCGCCACGCCTGCCAAGCTGCGTCTACAAAGGTTTCAACGTCATCATCTGAGAAATCGGGAAGCATGGTGATTCCCAATTCTTTACGCTCTTGACGCGCCTGCGCTTCGCGCTCTGGATCAACTGCAGTGGCGCGGGTCTCGTTCCAAATCTCTTCACCGGCTTCTTCCAGAGCCTGACGTTGGTTGTCGTTGAGGCGGGATAGCGCTTGTTCACTGATACCAAAAAGCCATGGGGAGGCTGCCCAAGGGTGTAAGTAAGACTCGTACTCGGTGACTTCTTGAAGCGAAACGGTAGGGGCCACGGTAGATAAGTAATAGGCACAATCTACAACACCTGTTTGAAGTGCCATATACATATCGTTTTGCGGAATGACTTGAGCTGAAATGTCCAATAATTCAAAAGTATCCACAAGGTGTCTGGACCAGACGCGGACTTTCTTATCCTGTAGATCTGCCAAGGTGTGTACCGGTTCTTTGCAGTGCAAACCTACATCGAAAATAGGAGCAACGACGCCACCAACGATTTGAATATCCCAATCTGAGAAGCCGTCTTCATAAAGCTCCCTGATGACATCAAGAATTTCGTCATGTTGGGAAGATTCCGTAATAGCGCCCTGAGCATATACAGATGCCAATGCAGGCGCATCACGTGTGTAATATTCACCATACAGTAGAGCCATATCGACCATGCCCTGCTGCAATATTCTCAGCATGTCGGTTTCTTTAAGGCCTAAAGCGCCTGCATGGTAGACCTCGATTTCAAGCTCGCCATCTGATTTTTCACTTACTAAGCTAGCGAATCTGTTGATCTGCTCTGCTTCAGGGCGAGATTGCGAAAGTCCGCTATGGAATTTCAACGAGATGTTCTCTGCCTGGACACTCCCCATGGTTGTTAAGGATAAAAGAGTTGCAGCGCCCAGAGTAACTTTTTTGATTTTAGGATTATTCATAAGTTTATTTCTCAGAGGAGAGAGGGTGGATTTTCATCTTGAATCAGTTGCTGCTTTCAAAAAGGTATTTTTTGCGACACTAAGGGACTAAATAGCGACATCGGGTGAACTTTTAAAAAGAACGTGGCGATGGGTATATGTTTGTTGGCTGACGAAGTAAGGCGGTTCAATATTAGTAAGTCTTGTTTCACCGATGGACAGGTTATTGCTATCCTCAAGTAGTATTAGTTTGGTTTTCCTGTATCCGTGCTGTGCTGCGAAATAGTATGAGTAGGTACCCTTTTAAGTGAGGGACGCTAAATTTTTGGCTTGCACGCTTCCATGATGAAGCGCCGCAAGGCGCTTGACGGGGGAAGGCGAGAGGAAGATTCGCGCCGCGGGACGCTAGAGGCTAAGGTTGTGTTAGTAGTAGGCTCATGAGTGAAAATGACAAAGCCATCTCTAACCAGAATGATATTGGAAAGTTCAGTGAAAGCCGATTGATGTACTGCTCGATTGGCTAGTACGGCTGAAATTCGTACTTTTACTATAAAGATTATTAAATAATATAACTATTTTTTACTTTTTAACCAGTCACGTAGAGTTCGTGTAAATTGTTCAACTTGATACATGGTTGGGTTTGAGGTCTTGTAGCGTTGGGGGGTAGTAATCCTGATTTTTTGGTTATTTGTCATTTAATGTGGGTTTAATAGTAACCGGCACATTTTGTGCCTCACAGTTCAGACAGAAGCCACCAAGCCAACTGTCTGTTGTGGGAGGCCGCTTCCAGCGGTGGTTCGACACTTCGGCGAAGGGTACCGAAGGTACCCCGGTGTTGTCAGGCTGACAGCCTAAACGGTCGCGAGCTAAAGCTACCTCCCACAGGCCACTGTTAGACTGCCAGAAATAATTCCATACTGAATGACGAAGAGCCGATTTTTTTGGTTTATTTTTCCATGGTGCGGTTTTTGCATAAAAATAACTATGGCTCAAAAAAGTGAGGTTCATCATGAAGGATAAATTCTCAAGCATATTGAAAAATAAAAATATGGCTTATGTTTCCTCTAGCGACTATGTAGAAAAGCCTAAAATTACAAAAAGAGTAGCTTTTATACTGCTAGAAAATTTTTCAATGATGGCTTTCACTGGCGCTGTGGATGCACTCGTTACAACGAATTTAATGAAGTCTACTACGATTTATGAAGTATTGGTGGTGGGTAGCGAGGCATCGGCAACGGTTTCTGACTTAGGTATTGAGGTGGCCGCGGATTATTCGTTAGACAAGTTCGATGCTACAAGCCTCAAAATTGATGTGTTGATTGTATGCGGCGGCCTGCGTGTACTTCCTAAAACAACTCTCCTCTTGCGCAGCAAACTAAGACAGGCTGACAACAAAGATATGATGTTAGGAGGGTTATGGAACGGCGCCTACTTCCTTGCAGAGGCGGGATTATTGAGCGGCTATCAGTGCGCTTATCATCCTGATGGCCGCGCGATGATGGCAGAGCAGTTCTGGGATGTATCGGTATCTAGCCGTAGCTTTATTGTGGATCGTAATCGTATCAGCTGTGCAGGGGCGAGTAGCTCATTGAGCATGATGCTTGAAGTTGTAAGAACTGATTGTGGCAATGAGGTGGTCAGTGCAGTTGAAGAGATGCTTAGCTGTGATAAGGGCTTAGACTCTCCAGATATTTCAACGATAGGTGTCGATCAAAACTTCACTCTGCCGGAAAAATTGAAAATATCGCTGCAATTGATGAAAAATAATATTGAAGAGCCTTTATCCATATCCGAAATAGCTAATTGGGTCAATATTTCGAGACGCCAACTAGAACGTATGTTTGGTAATTACGTTGATGCTAGCCCTTCTCGATACTATATGGAACTTCGTCTAACGCGTGCACGTCAGCTTCTTCAGCAAACTAATAAGCCCGTTGCCGAAGTGGCAGTTGCCACTGGTTTTGTGAGTATCTCTCATTTTCGCAGCTGTTTTTTCCAGCTCTTTGAAGTAACACCGGGGCAGTTTCGAAAATCGTGCCAAGCTGGCGAACATTCGATGTGAACTTCTTGTTTGAATTCATGATGGCCGCACTGAGGCTAGGTAAGCGTTACTTTAAAAAGAGAGCCAAACAGGCTCTCTTTAAAAAGTGCAAACGCTGATTTAACCACCCGACCAGCCCAACATAATCGGCACGTAAACTACTAACAGCAGCACCCCGATCAGCCCCAGCAGGTAAGGAATGATCGCACGGGTAATGCGCTCCAGCGGTAGCTGGGTGATCGATGATGCCACATAGAGGTTGATCGCCACCGGCGGGGTAATCATGCCGATGGAGAGCCCCACTACGATAATCAAGCCAAAGTGGATCGGGTCAATCCCCAACTGCAGCACCAGCGGGAGCAGCACCGGGGTGAGGATAATCAGCGCACTGGCGGTTTCGATAAATACCCCAGTGAGCAGAATAATCCCCACGATCAGCAGCATAATCACGTAAGGGTTGGTAGACAACGACAGCACCGCCTGGGCAATCGCCCCCGGCACCTGCCAGCTTGAGAGCGTCCAGCTCAGCACCGCCGACATCGCAATCACCAGCATAATCACCGCGGTGGTCATCGCCGAACGAATCAGCAGCTTGTAAATCTGGGGCAGATTAAGGTCGCGATAGACAAACAGCGACACCAGCATGGCGTAATTCACCGCCACTACCGCCGCCTCTGAAGGGGTGAATATCCCCGAGAAGATACCCCCGAGGATAATTACCGGCGTCATCAAGCCCCAGCTGGCATCTTTAAAGGTCGTCCAGATGGTTGCCAGCGAGAGCGGCGTGCCTTTGGGGTATTGGCGCTTATACGCCTGAGCAATGGCAATGGCCATTAACCCTAGCCCCATCGCCAAACCCGGCAAAAAACCGTTTAAAAATAGCTTGGAAACGGACTGCTGGGCGATCACCGCGTAGATGATCATCGGCACCGAGGGCGGAATCACCACCCCTATCGTGCCGCTGGCGGCAATTAAGCTGGCCGCCGAGGCCGGGTCGTAGCCTTTGCGCTTTAGCTCCGGCACCAGACTGGAACCCACCGCTGCGGTGGTCGCGGCGCCAGAACCGGAGATGGCCGCAAAGAACATGCCCGCCATCACCGAGACCACCGAGAGCCCGCCGCGCATAAAGCCGACTAACGAATCGGCAAAGCTGACCAGTTTTTCGCTCACCTTACCCTGGGCCATTAAATCCCCGGCGAGGATAAACATTGGGATAGCCACCAGGGCAAAGGAGTTGATGCCCTGGAACATCTGCTGGGTGACCACCATCAGCGGCACGCCGGATTGATAGAGCGCATAGAGCGTGCTGGCGCCAATGGCAAAGGCAATTGGCACGCCCAGCAGCATAAACAGGAAGAACAGCCCAAACAGCAGCAGCGTCATAGCGACTCCTTCTGGGACTGGGAAGTTTCACCGTTAATCAGCAGCTCGATGATATCGACCAGCGCGTACCAGGCCATAATCGCTGCGCAGATCGGCATCACTGCGTAGACGTAGGTCATCGAAAGCCGCAGCGAGGCGGATTTCTGAAAGCTCTGTACCTGCATATAGCGGTAGCCGATCACGATCAGCGTGATCATTAACGCCAGCACTACCAGCAGGGCGGCAAGCCGTGCGATTTGGCGCAGGCGGCCGGGCAGGGCATCCACCACAAAGGTCACGGCAATATGCCGCCCGCGCTGAAACGCCAAGGTGCCGGCTAAGAAGGTGATCCACACCAGCAGAAAACGGGCGACTTCTTCCGTCCAGCCGACGGCGGTGAATAGCACACGAGAGACGATCTGCAGGGTAATCACCCCAATCAGCGCCGCCATGCCCGCAAAGACCACGGGCTGTAGAATGGCGTCCAGAAAGCGTTCAGAACGCTGTAGCAACATTACCAATGGATGCATGTGAGTGGGCACTTACTTCACTTCCTCCTGGATGCGTTGCAGATAGTCGCCAAACTGATCACCGTACTTCTCATACACCGGGGTAACGGCTTCCTGGAAGGCGGCGATATCGGGCGACTCGTTTATTTCCATGCCTGCCTCAGCCAGTTCGGCTAACTGCTCGGCTTCCATGATGGCATTTTGTTCTCTGGCATAGCTAGAAGCTTCGCTGGCGGCATCGAGTACGATCTCCTGAACCTCCTCTTGAAGGCCGTTCCAGGCGGGTAAGCTCATAATGAAGATCGCTGGCGCATAGATATGCCGCGTCATGGTGAGGTAGTCCTGGGTTTCCGCCAGGTTAAAGGCATGGATGGCGTTAACCGGGTTTTCCTGGCCATCAATCGTGCCTTGTTGCAGGGCGGTCAGTGCTTCTGTCCACGCCATGGGCACGGCATTGGCGCCGAGTTCCCGGAACGTATCCACATAGACCTCGTTCTCGATGACGCGCAGTGTCAAGCCTTCGAGATCCTGGGGCGCATTAATCGCGTGCTGACTATTGGTGATATTGCGAAAGCCGCGCTCAGCAAATGCCAGCCCTTTAAGGTTCACATCCTCTAATTTGCCCAGTATTTCCTGGCCGATCTCACCATCCAGCACGGAGTAGGCAGATTCGGCGGAAGGGAAGAGGAAAGGCAGCTCAAACACCGAAAACTCATCAACGAAGTTGGCCACTGGCCCGTTGGTGATCACGCCCATATCGACAGTGCCGATCTGCATGCCTTCCAGAATGGTGCGCTCGTCTCCCAGAGAAGCGTTGGGGAATATCTCTACGGAGACCGCACCGTCGGTCTGTTCGCTGACTAACTGCTGAAACCTCTCGGCGGCGATATGGTAAGTATCTTCTGTATTTACCACGGTCGCTAAGCGCAGGTTGGTAGGCGTTATTTCCTCGGCGTGGGCCATAAGCGGTAAACCAAGCAGGCCAGCGCATAGCATGGTCAAGTTTAACTGTTTGAATTTACTTGTATTACAGGATGCGGCGTGAGCGGTAAAACGGGCGCGGTTATTCACATTATCTCCTAGTGGTGGCTGTTCTTATTATCTTGTTGGGCTTCATCTATATCACATCGAACTAACAGGGCAAATTACTTATTTTCATTCCACTATTCGCGATAATAATCCAAAAAATCTTTATAGATCTGGGGCTTGAGAGTGGTGATGGTTAGCGCTAGCCTGCAAGCATTACGATTGATTAAATGCCTTGGAAGGCAATTGTAAGGCTTAGTCGGTGGTTAAGTCTTACTAACCATGGCAACGCCAGCTAAAACAGGAATAACCAATGGATAAGTTGCTTAACGACCTAGTAGCGGTAGTCGGCCCAGAAGGCGTGCTGCTCGGTGAAGATGTCTCCCAGCGTAGCGTCGACTGGTTTACTGGGGCGCCCTGTCGTGCCAAGGCCATTGTAAGGCCCCGCAACACCGAACAGCTTAGCAAAGTCATGGCCTTATGCTATCAGGCCGACCAGCTGGTGGTGACCCATGGCGGCATGACCGGCATTGTGCACGGGGGTGAAGCCAGCCCCGAGGAACTGGTGGTTTCCTTGGAACTGATGAACCAGATCGAAGAGGTCGACCTGGTCGGCTCTACGATTCAGGTTCAGGCCGGGGTGACGCTCCAGCGTGTGCAGGAAGCCGCGGCGGAGATCGATATGCAGTTTCCGCTCGACCTTGGCGCCCGGGGCTCGTGCACCATTGGCGGCAATATCGCCACCAATGCAGGCGGCATACGGGTCATTCGCTACGGTATGATGCGCCAGCAAGTGCTGGGGCTGGAGGCCGTACTTAGCGACGGCACCGTGGTCAGCTCGCTGAACAAAATGCTCAAGAATAACGCTGGCTACGACCTCAAACAGCTATTTATCGGTAGCGAAGGCACGCTGGGTATCGTCACCCGCGCAGTGCTCCGGCTGCAGCCCCATATGCCCAGCGAGCAAACCGCGCTGGTCGCGGTGCCCTCCTTCGATGCCTTGACCCAGCTGTTACGTAGGGTCTCCCAAGAGCTCGCCAATAGCCTTAGCGCCTTCGAGGCGTTGTGGAATAGCCACTACAGGCTGGTGACCACCGAGAGCGGCAAGCATGCGCCCCCGTTGGCCGACGACTCGCCTTTCTACGCGATCATCGAAACCCTGGGGCTAGATGACGCCCAGGATGCGGAGCATTTCTCTGAGATTCTGCAAAAGGCGATGGAAGACGGCTTGATTACCGATGCCGTGCTAGCCAGTTCCGGTGCCCAGCGCCAGGGTATCTGGGCAATCCGAGAGGATATCGAAGTGCTGGTGCACCAGCTGAAGCCGATGTTCTCCTATGATATCAGTCTGCCGATTCCGCATATGGACGCGTACGTTGATACCCTGGAGCAAAACCTCAAGGCGCAGTTTCCGCAAACGGGTAAAATGATCGTGTTCGGCCATCTTGGCGATGGCAACCTGCACATCATGATCACGGTGCGCGACGACAGCCCGCAAAGCCGCCGCCAAGTGGAGCAGTTGGTTTACTCGCCCCTGAAAGAGTACGGCGGCTCGATCTCTGCCGAACATGGCATTGGTCTCGAAAAACGCGACTACCTAAGTATTTCCCGCTCCAGCGAGGAGATCGCTTTAATGAAGCGCATGAAAGTCGCTCTGGATCCCAAGCTGTTGTTGAATCGAGGCAAAGTCGTGGCGGTGGAGTGAGTTTGGCGGTTTGACTAAGGGTCGCCCAGTGCGGAGGGGGCTGGTGTCATCAGCTCCCGGGTTAATTGCCGCAACCAGTGTATGCCAGGATCGTGATCCTTCCTTTCATCCCAGCACAGGCAGACTTTGAACGCCGGTACGTCCAGGGGCAGAGCGTAGAACTTCAAGCTATTGTTGCGGCAAATGACCCTGGCCGCGCTCTCTGTCACCACGCAGAGCAGTGCTGTGGATGCCAATATTTCCTGCAGCGGATTGATGTAGGGCGTCTTGGCGACGATTTTCCGCTCTAACCCCAACTCCCTCAGTTTTTCATTAATTAACAGCGGGCTGTCTTCACGATGGGACAAAGCGACCTGGGGGGAGTTTAAAAACGCCTCAAGGGTAATGGCGCTACTCTCGCCATGAAATGTCGCATCACCCACACAGCCAATCACATCGTCAAACAGGTACTCATGATGAGAGGTGAGCGGCAAGGTTTCGAACTGCACCACCGCAAGGTCAATATCGTGCTCTTGAAGAACTTGCTGGGCGCCCTCTGCGCTTGCGATGCGCGTGGAGAGCATGTTGAAACACAAATCGGGCGCGTGTTCCAAGCAGTGCTGGATAAGCTTGGGTTGCAGCTGTTGGCTGACATAGTCCACCAAACTGACCCGAAACTCCCGCTTTGATGTGGCAGGCGAAAACTCGTTACTACTGTGAACTGCCTGATCAAGGTAGAACAGCCCTTTGGCTACGGCGGCATCCATCTGCCGGGCAAGCGGGGTCGGTTGCATACCGTCCAATGTCTTGATGAAAAGCGGGTCGTCCATTAACAGGCGGAGCTTTTTCAGCGAGTGGCTGACGGCCGGTTGTGTCAGGCAGAGCGCTTGTGCGGTGAGCGTCAAACTCCTTTTCCAATACAGCGTGTGAAAAACCAATAGTAAATTGAGGTTGATCTTATTGAGCCTGTTCGCCAGCTTCGTATGGGTGGTGTCAGCCATCAGGCGTGTCTCTTGATTGGAAGGGCCGTCCCGGCGCGGGAACGGCCCTCAGCCACTGCTGTAAAAGCGCTTGATCTAATGTCGGGCTTGCCTCGATGGGAAGCGAATTACTTGAGCGCTTCCTGGATGCGCGGCAGGTAATCACCGAACTGTTCGCCGTACTTCTCATACACCGGCGCAACGGCAGATTGGAAGGCTTCCATATCTGGATCGTCGTTGATCTCCATGCCCGCATCGCGCAGGGCCTGCAGCTGTTCGCTTTCCATCTCTGCGTTCACCTGGCGCTCATGCTCCGCCGCTTCCTGTGCCGCTGCTAGCAGTACCTCTTGGGCGTTTTCAGGCAGTTGGTTCCAGGCGGGCATACCCATCACAAAAATCGCCGGGGCGTAGGTGTGGCGGGAGAGGGTCATGTAGTTCTGGGTTTCATCCAGGTTGAACGAGTGAATCACGTTCACCGGGTTCTCCTGACCATCAATGGTGCCCTGCTGCATGGCGGTGAGCGCTTCAGTCCACGCCATGGGAATCGCGTTGGCGCCCAGCTCACGGAAGGTGTCGGTGTAGACCGGGTTTTCCATCACGCGGATGCGCAGGCCGTCCAGATCTTCCGGCGAGTTTACGGCACGCTCGCTGTTGGTCAGGTTGCGGAAACCGCGTTCGGCGTAGGCCATGCCTTTCAGGTTCACCTCGGAAAGCTTATCGAGCAGCTCCTGGCCAATCGGGCCATCGAGCACTTCGTAAGCGGCTTCCGGGGAGGGGAACAGGAACGGCAGTTCAAATACCGCCATCTCTTCGACAAAGTTGGCCACCGGCCCGTTGGTGATCACGCCCATATCCACAGTGCCGATCTGCATGCCTTCCAGCAGCGTGCGTTCGTCACCCAAGGTGGCGTTGGGGTAAATCTCGATATCTACCTTGCCGTCGGTGCGCTCTTCTACCAGCTCTTCAAATTTGGTGGCGGCGATGTGGAAACCATCCTGCTCATTGACCACGTGGGCCAGGCGCAGGGTGACGGGATCCATATCAGCAAAATCAGCGGCGTTCGCGGCGCTCACCAGCGCCAGTGAGATGCCCAGAGCCAACGTGCTACGTGCAAATGTTTTCATATTATTGTGTTCCCAATGGACTAAGGTGCAGAAGTGCTCCCAAAGCATGCACCACACCAGGGAAAACGGTCAATTGACTAAAGGTACTCAAGCGCCATACGGCTGGACACAGCGCCCCTGCACAGTTACGATACGCACCCACAAGCGCCCGTAGCTCAGTTGGATAGAGTATCGGCCTCCGAAGCCGAGGGTCGCAGGTTCAAATCCTGCCGGGCGCGCCATAATTTCAAGGGCTTACGTTAATACGTAGGCCCTTATTTTTTGCGTGTGCCCAAATGGTGCCCATCTCGTGCCCCCTTTGCCCAATTCTTACGCTTTGGCTTACTCCTCTTCAATGACTATCGGCTTTTTCAGGGCACCATGTTGGGCACGTCGTTATTGGGCAATACCCATCCACTCCGCTAATTGCTGGTTGGCCTTCAATCGTTGGCGTTGAAGTAAGACGCTATCAAACAACATATCGAGTGAAGCCTTTGAGTTGGCAAGAGGAAGCGCAACGGCAGCCTCGTCACGAAATTGCTGCCGTATAGACCTGTCATCATCCAGGTAGCGCCACCATTGTAAAATATCTTGTCTGGCATTCTGCATAACGCTAGCTGAAGGTAAGCGATCGGACTTTGCTTGATTAACTTTTTCGGTGGTTGGTAATAGATTCCACAGATCGTTATTGTTCCAACGCGACCAAGGGAAGCAGTGATCTACTGCATAGGCCCAATGGTGTAAATCATTCTGGGACCAAACGCAGGGTAACGGTGTAGGATCTTTCAGGCGTTGATTCATTAGCAAACGTACCTGTTGTGTATCACGTCGGCTTTCCTGCCACTGTAAGGCTTGATGTAGTTTGCCAATATCATAATTTGCGTCGTAGCGCTGCATTAGCTGAACCCACTCATGAACTATTGCCGGTTCTAGCCAACAAGCGTAGCGGCTCATAGAATCCCACAGCTGAGTCGGAATGCTATACGTCCCGAATGAGGCTAGTGTGTCGCTATCGAGGCGAATCGCTTGCTCACGGATACGAAGGCTCTGGCTATTTCCGTCGAAGATAGGGCGCTGGCTTCCTGGCCACGTAGTGAAGTGTGTGGGCATCTTAAGGATGGTCAGACAAGCATCTCGAATTGCGCGCATCACCGTGGCCGCGACTCGAGGGTCGTAAAAAGGGGACCCGATACGTAAGTCATGTGGAGAAACCAGCTTTAGGCGATAAAAGTCGTCTTTAGCAAAGCCATAGCCTCTGTTACCGGGTGCTTGGCGCAATTGGTGGTCTATTACCAACGGGCGGTATAGCTTTAGCCAAAAAAGTCCTACCGCACCCAATGGTACTGTTACCCACTCTTCCGTACGAGAGATCACGATACCAGGCGCGCTGTCGGCTAAGCGCGTCAAAGTACGTAATAACCCCAGCTTGTAAGACGATGCTTTATCATCATTGACGATGATGTGTCGTAATGTGGGTAATGCACCTGAGCCATCGTCCGGTAATTTGAAGACACGTAAATGCCAAGCGATACGATCCCGGCCGAGTTGATCGTCATTGTGGCTTGTTTGTATCGGCAGAAGCGCTAAGTTTTGTGCCCAATGCTCTAATGCTGACAGGTTCACTGCTTGGAATTGGCGTTCATCACAACTTGGGCCTTCACGGCAGGTAATAACAAGAATTCCACCGGGGGCTAGCAGTGACGAAAGAACCCGCAAAGCTCGCTGTTGCTCGTCATGATCAAGATGCATCCAGACAGCAGATACCAATATCAATTGAAATCGTTGCGATAGGTGACGCACGAGGTTCAATGAAGGCAGAGTGTCGTTTAGCCATGAGATATCATCACCAACCGTATGCGCCTGCCCTAGCCCTCTCAAACGGTCGGCAGGTTCCACAGCTATAACCTGCCAGCCACGCTTGGCTAGAGCTTCCGCATCGCGACCACTGCCCGCACCAACGTCTAGCGCTAAGCCAGGTTGACTAGATAGATGGTGCAACCATTCACCATGGATAAGGTCGAAACTTATCGATTGATACTGCTCAAACAATCGTTGAGCGTGATCGTCGTAAAAACGACTGGCAGGGCTAGCCTTGAAAGATGAAGCCATGCTGAATCCTTGGTAAGCAGTAAATAGCCAATATGCTTACCTTACCAGCTTCGTGCATGTCAGGTATTTAGAGAAAAGCAGGGGGCAACTAACGGCCAGAAGCGGTCTTTTAGATATTTCGCATATACGCCTAAATGGTTTTGCTAACTGAGCTATTGCATCATCTCATGCGCTTGAAGATGATTTTTATATCAAGTGGTATATCAATAAACCAATACAGCTATAAATACTTAATGACACTGGTTCGAAGAAAACCTCTAGCACTCAAGAGAGCGCTAGAGGCTAATCCGTTAAAGGGCCTTAACTAACTCCCCGTATTCGCCACCCACACGCAAGACAATGATCACATCGTTGTCATTGCGGTTACGGAAGAACCAGCCATGGTTGCCAGTGAAAGCGGCTTCTAGCTCACCTTCATCTTCGGGCACGCCACGGCCTTTTTCGTAGCTAATGGAGTTCCCATTGCCATCACCGTGTGTGTCAAAGTTGACAGGGCCACCTTCGGATACCCAGGCAAAGGTAGCAACCGCCCCTTCTTGCATGGTGAGTTTGTACTCCGTGCCTTCTCCTGGCGTCAGGGTAAAGCTCACCTCATCGCTCCACGGGGACGCTTCTTCCGCTTGCGCCGTCTGTGAAGCAGCTTCCTCCGTCGCTAATGCCTCCGCCAGTGCCATGCTGGCATCGGTCATCACCCTGTCAGAATCTTCGAGTGAAGGTGCTACGGGATCACTCGCTGAGGCTGAATTGGCTGTTTGGGGAGCTATCTCTGCCTCGGACGTCGCAGTCTGAGCATCAGCATCGTTTACCGGCGCAGACTGGCGATCACTGACGATTCCTTGAGATGCCGAGGGTTGAGACGCCTGTTGGGCCATGGCTTGATCGTTGGCTTGGTCGAGTTCGGCTTCCTCAGCCAACTGGGTCTTGATTTCGCCCATCTCAGTCAGCCCCAACAAGCGCCCAGCACCGGTGGGGTCAATGGCATACTCGGCAGGTAACACGACGGTGATCAGCAAAGCGACAGCAATAACGGCGGCCATCAGCGTAGAGCGAAGTAACTTACCCGTTGACGGTAGTTCGGCACGGGTTGGAAGATCAGTGTTATACATTAGGGACTCCCTCAATTAGGCAATGAAATAGCCGGTGAGCTGATAACCAACCAGCATAAAGCCAGCGCACATCATGGCGACGTTAGCGGTGTAGGCGTGGCGTAAGAAGCCATTGGTGCGTCGCCAGAAACCCATCACGATAAGGATGGCACTCAGGGCTAGTAGCTGGCCGATTTCTACCCCGACGTTGAACGCCAGGAGATTGGGGACTAATCCATCAGAAGCGATATCGTACTCAATGATCTTGCTCGACAGGCCAAAGCCGTGAAACAGACCGAACACCAGTGTGGCGACCTTGGTGTTGGGCTGAAAGCCGAACCAGCGCTGATACGCCCCGATGTTATCGAGCGCCTTGTAGACAACGGAGAGACCGATGATGGCATCGATAAGGTAGCTATTGATGCCGATATTAAAGTACACCCCTAGCAGCATGGTCGTAGAGTGACCGATGGCGAAGAGGCTGACGTAGATGGCGATATGCTGCATTCGATAGAGGAAAAAGATCACCCCTAGCAAAAACAGGATGTGGTCATACCCCGTCACCATGTGCTTGGCACCGAGATAGACGAAAGAGATCAGGTGAACGCCATAGATCTCTTGGATGTACCCTTTGTCGCCTTCAGCAACGGCGTGGGCAAGGGCTTCACCACTGGCTCCCAGGAGCATCACCAGCAGTGTGAAAAGGGTCAGCGCGTGGCGTCGGGCCAAAACAGGCAAGCCGAACGCACCCCCTAGTTGGGATGGAAACATAAAACCTCCACGGGTTTGTCATTAAGTGTTGGCCGTCCAGTGGACGGCCCCAGTCATCCAGCGATGACCGGCCGTGGAGGACGCTCCAAGCGGTAGACACGACGCAGCGGTAGGCCGCTGCGTTCGCCTAGCCGCAGGGCGTCGCGGAAGTTCGGCTCGACGGCAATGCCCGTCCCAGGCCGATCCGCTTTTTCGTGAAAGTGACTGCCACTCTCATTATGGAGGTGGCGACTATCTTCGTGCTCGTGGCCATGGGTATGCCCATGGCCCTTCTGCACATTCTCATGGAGAGACAACTCAACGCTAACCATGCTCGCCGCCCCATGCGCACGCGCCTCACCCACACTGGTGATTACCAGGCTAGGCAGGAACAGCAACAGAAAGGTCAGATAGCCAAGGCGGTGGCGCAGCCGATTGAGCATGTAGAGCAACCAGGATAAAAGTAAAAATCATAAAAATAGATAACCGTCTGCCTTGAACCATAGCGTTGGCAGAATAACGGCGATAGATTACCATCCCCTCCGGGGGGATAGGAATATAATAAGGGAAAAGAAAATGACAATGCATACTCACCAGTCACATCCCGATATCGTCAAGCGCCTGAACCGCGCTCGGGGGCACCTTTCGAGTGTGACCCAGATGGTAGAGGATGGACGCCACTGTCTGGACATCGCTCAACAACTCCATGCGGTAGAAAAAGCCATTCAGCAAGCTAAACGCACCTTAGTGCTGGATCACATCGACCACTGCCTAGACGAAGCCCTGGGTACTCAGAATCAAACGCAACGGGCACGGGCTGAAGAGTTCAAGACGATTGCACGCTACCTGTAAGTACTTTTAGGCTCCCCTCATTTGAGGAAGTTCTATGCTCGATGTACTCGCCCACCGCATCTACCGCCATCTCTTTTTAGCTCAGGTCATTGCACTGATCGGCACTGGCCTGACCACGGTTGCGCTGGCGTTACTGGCTCACGATCTTGCTGAAGGTCAGGCAGGTGTTGTGCTAGGCACGGCGCTGGCGATCAAGATGGTCGCTTACGTGGGCATTGCCCCTCTGGTCGGCGCTTATGCATCACGCCTGCCTCGGCGCACCTTGCTGGTTAGTCTGGACTTGATGCGTGCAGCCGTGGTTTGTGCACTGCCTTTTGTTACCGAAGTGTGGCAGATCTATGTGCTGATCTTTCTACTCAATGCTTGTTCAGCTGGCTTTACGCCCGTTTTCCAGGCGACGATACCTGACATTCTCGAAGACGAGGAGAAGTACACACGTGCATTATCCCTGTCGCGTCTCGCCTATGATTTAGAGAACCTTCTTAGCCCGATGGTGGCGGCGGCACTGCTGATGGTGATGGGGTTTGATGTCCTGTTTGTACTCAACGCTCTGGCGTTCGTTATCTCTGCCGCCCTGGTTATATCGGTAACCCTGCCTGCGCCTCTTGCCCTAGAGGAAGCCCCTAGCGTCTGGCGTCGTGTTACCCGCGGCATGCGGATTTACCTGAAGACGCCCCGGTTGCGCGGGCTACTGGCGTTGAACCTGGCTGTTTCAGCCGCCGGGACCATGCAGATCGTCAACACGGTGGTACTCGTACGCTCGGTGTTGAATTTGGGCGAGAAAGAAGTCGCACTGGCCTTTGCCGCCGCAGGCGGGGGCTCCATGCTAATAGCCTTACTGCTGCCCAAGGTGCTGGAACGGGTGTCCGAGCGGCCAGTCATGCTGCTGGGTGGCGTTATGATGGCACTCAGCCTCTACCTGGGCTGGCTGGGCCCATCGTTTGCGGGGCTTGTCGGGCTATGGTTACTGCTGGGCGCTGGGGCCTCGTTGGTCATGACCCCCACCGGGCGCCTGCTCAAACGTTCATGCCAGCCGGAGGAGCGTCCAGCGCTGTTTGCTGCCCAGTTCTCGTTGTCACACAGCTGTTGGCTAGTCACCTATCCGTTGGCAGGCTGGCTGGGAGTGAACCTGGGACTGACGGGTACGTTCGCTTTGCTGGGAACGGTGGCCCTGGCGGCAACGGGGCTCGCGGCCCTTATCTGGCACGCACATGACCCGATGGCTCTTGAGCACGAGCACGCTGCCCAAAGTCACACCCACCTGCACTACCACGATGAACATCATCAGCACGAACATGAGGGATGGGAGGGGCCGGAACCTCATCGCCATTCCCACCATCATTCCCCAGGCTCACATGGGCACGTCTTTGTTATCGATGACCACCATTCCCATTGGCCATCGTAAAACGAGTAAGGACGCGGGCTTGGGAAATAAACGTGGGATGCGAACTGCCAATCTTAATAACGCGGGTATACAACATGCTCACCTTTTATTAAGGCGTAATATTAATAGGAGGTTTTTGCGCAAAGTAAGCTTTAACAGGCTTGCTAGTGTGGCAATGTGTAGGTGTAAAGAAAACGACGCAATCTTATTTTTAGCTTACCGTAACGAATCGACCCGTAACGCACTAGCAAAGTAAATCCTAAGTTTAATACAGCGCTTTCGTTTTAGTAATGTATGACTTGAATGCGCCTGCTGTACTACAAGAGTCCGTTAGAACGGCGTGCAGACAGCAGGCGAGCTTTTATCACCCTACTAAAGGGTCATAAATGGCTCATCTTCCTGGCCTGTAAACGTGTACACATTGTAAGGGCTTTCTTGTGGCCCCGGCATACCCGGTGTGCCAATGGGCATACCCGCCAAACCGATACCGTCAATATCGGGTTGTTCCTCAAACAGCGCCTGCACGGCTTCCATTGGAACGTGGCCTTCGATCCAATACTCGCCCATCTCAATGGTATGGCATGAACCCAGGCCATAGGGCACGCCTGCCTGCTGCTTAATATCACCCAGCTCTACATCGTCAATAATCGTCACTTCTACGCCGAGCTCTTCAAGATGGCGTGCATAAGCGTCACAGCAGCCGCACTGGGGGTTTTTATACAATGTTGCCTCTGGCGGTAACGCCGCCTGGGCGGAGACCGCCCCAAGCAGCATGGAACCAGAGAGTAAAAGCTTGGTGCTCATATGTTGCATTATTTTCAACTCCTTAGCGTGAACGACTGAAGAGGTACTTGGCCAGCGAAGCGATCGCCAAGCCAATTAATAACAGCATGGCCAGGGGCATCAACCAGCCTAGCCACCCCATTGACCCCATAAAAGCAAAACATTCCGCGTTCATCATGCCATCACTCCTAAAAAAAGAGGCAATCGCCAAGGCTTATTGCGGGCCATGGTGGCTGGGCATGCTTCCTCTCATCTGTTCACGCTGCTCATCGGTCAGTAAGTCCTGCATCTGATTATGCATGCGCACGTTATCAGCCATCATATCGCCATGAAGGTTGGCCATTTGAGCATGCAGCGCCTTTATTTCCTCTGGTTCAGGGCGTTCAGTCTGCATGGTTTGCATCATGTCGTCGCGCAGGTTCATCAATTCGCCCATCCGCTCAAGCTGGGCCGCGCGGTGTTCTTGGCGCATCTCACGCATGGTACTCATCTGCTGCTCGTCGAGCATACCGCCAATGCCGGACATACTCCCCATGCCTTCCATCATTGGACAAGGCATCATCCCGCTTTGCCCTCCCATCATCATTCCTGGGTACATGCCTTCTTGACTGCCCATCATCATGCCCGAACCCATACCGACTTGGCCGTCCATCATATTGCCCTGACCTTGGGCGCCTTGGCTCATACCTTGAGCGAAGATGGCGCTGCTGGGGACACTGAGGCTTGCAGCCAGACCAATGGCAAAGATCATCTTGTGCTTAACCATGATATTTCCTCTTATCATGTTGCTGGTCGAGACATCGCCTTATCCATTAAAAATGGAAGAAGGCGGAGTTAGCTTTCGTTATAAGCCTACAACCTATAGGTGGCCCAAAGGTAAAGGAGAAACCGATCCCAATACCTAAG
>Ga0209344_10000298_pt1 | contig 95897 bp, 85 predicted proteins | sample Cruoilmetagenom6_FD_187293 | JGI IMG/M metagenome (GOLD analysis project Ga0209344, IMG submission 187293) | Oil polluted marine microbial communities from Coal Oil Point, Santa Barbara, California, USA - Santa Barbara Oil Seep Sample 6 (SPAdes)... | ecosystem: Environmental > Aquatic > Marine...
ACCGGTGTGCTGTAAATTCTCACATTTTAGTAACACAGTAGCACCCGTTGCTTCACTGAGCTTTGTGTCTTCCACAATCGGCGTGCGGACCACATTCTCACTAATGCGTGCATAGGCCTCAACCACGTTATTATAAAGGCTTTCCATTTATTCCTCCGTAAAGCGGTAAGCTGAAAAGCCACGACTTCTCTCGTCTGTGATTGTGCGCTGCGTTAGCGGCGGCAGAGCGCGCTGTGCACAGTTAGGACGCTCACAAAGACGGCAGTTTGGGCCAACAGGTGTGGCTTCAACTCGCTCCATATCGTGCCCCTTGGTGTAAACAAGTTGTTTGGCATGAGCCAAGTCACATGTCAGCGCTATCGCCAACTGCTGCCTTGGTTGCCCGTAAGGTTTTATCCCCCGCACTACCGTGCGAGCCACCGAGAAATACACAGTGTCATCGGGCATCTGAATGATCTGTGAAAAGATCTTGTTGGGTACAGTGAAACACTCATGAAGGTTCCAAAGCGGGCAAGTGCCGCCGAAGCGCGCAAAGTGAAAGCGGCCAGAAGAATGCCGCTTGGAGACATTGCCTGCGCTATCTACACGAATAAAAAAGAATGGAATGCCTTTGTTGCCAGGGCGCTGCAAGGTGGTGAGGCGGTGGCACGTTTGCTCGAAACTGGTGTCGAACCGCTGCGCTAAATGCTCGATGTCATATTGCATGGTTGATGCAGTTTTAATGAAGCGTCCATACGGCATCAACATCGCACCCGCAAAATAATTATTGAGTGACACCCGCGCTAACCGCTCCGCTTCACCTGATTTAAACTTGTGGTCGTCCATGGCACGGTCGATCATTCGACGCTTCTCAAGCATGCCTATGGCATAAGCAAGCTGAAAGTTTTTGCCCGACTGGCTAAGCATTTCTGAAATAAGAAGCTGGCGACGGTGACGGTCATATACTCTGAGCGAATCTGGCAGCACCTCCACTGGCATGACCCTTACTTTAATGCCACTCTCATCAAGCAAACGCGCTTCAAGTTTGGCAAAGACATTGCCGTCTTTCAAGCAAAGCTCGTTAGACAGGAGCTCTGCGGCTTCATCGAGCTCAGGAAAGTAATTGTTGGCCCCTTGTAAAAAGTCCCGCACTTCATCAGACGGTAAGCCAGAAGACGCACCATCACCCGCCTCGCGGCTATCGCCCGCATAGGTAATGGAAAGCTCGGTGACGCGCTCATGCGATTGACGGTAGGCGCTGTATAATTTGGAAAGCATTTCACCAATTGCAGGACTAGCGCTTGCTGCATCTTGAATCTCAATTTTGGATAAGCGCACCCCTTCAAACATCGGATCCGCCATCACCTCTTTAATTTCTTCAAAGGCGCGCGCTTCATCGTTACCTGCAAGCGAGGTTAGGTCCAAGTCATAAACCTCGGCCAGCCGCAACAAAAACTGGGCAGAAACTGGGCGTTGATCCCGCTCGACCAAATTGATGTAACTAACGGAGAACCCTAGCTCCGCCGCCATCTGCGACTGACTAAGCCCCATTTCACGCCTGATCCGCCGCACCCGCGGCCCCGCAAAAACTTTATCTTTTTTATCCATTTTGCACCTAATTCACTCTGTTTTTACCCAAAATATAGGAGTTTTACTCTTAATTTATTGACAATTTTTACAGTTTTACAAAATTAACACGTACAAAGACATAATGTAAAACCCTTTTATTTAGCCAATTTCTGGACATCTACATTCTTCTTGTTAATTCTGTCGATAGATAAGTCGACTCAAGGAACTGAATAATGACCATACAGAGTGCTACAATTAGTGTTCACCACAATATGACCGAACGCCAACAGGAGGTTTTAACACCTGAAGTGTTGGCTTTTGTTGCTGAACTAGAAGCAAAGTTTGGTGGCCGCCGTAAGGAAATGTTGCAAGCACGTGCCGACCGCCAAAAAACTTTTAATGCGGGAACGCTGCCAACCTTCCTGCCCGAGACAGCGGACATCAGAAATGGTGATTGGGCCATCACGAACACGCCAGATGTTTTAAAGGATCGTCGTGTGGAAATCACAGGCCCTGTTGATCGCAAAATGATGATCAACGCCTTCAACTCTGGCGCCAATGTTTTTATGGCCGACTTTGAAGATGCTAACGCACCAACCTGGGGTGCTACCCTTGACGGCCAGGTAAACATGCTGGACTTCGCGCGTGGTTCATTGACGCACACCGACCAAAACACCAGTAAAAAATATAGTATGGGTGATGACCCTGCAATCCTTAAAGTGCGTCCTCGTGGCTTACACATGGAAGAAGCGCATCTGCGCATAAACGGTAAAACTGTATCTGCGTCCTTGGTTGACTTTGGTTTGCACTTTTTCCATAACGGCAAACTTCTCGCCGATAGTAATAGAGGGCCTTTCTTTTACATTCCTAAACTAGAGAGCCACATCGAGGCACGCTGGTGGAACGAAGTATTCACTTTTGCTGAAAAAAAAGTAGGTATCCCGCATGGCACCATTAAGGTAACTGTGCTGATTGAAACCTTGCCCGCCGCCTTTGAGATGGATGAAATACTTTTCGAGCTTAAAGACCATATCGTTGGCTTGAACTGCGGACGCTGGGATTATATTTTCAGCTTCATCAAGCGGGTTGCCCGCAGCAACGCTTCAATGCTCTTGCCTGACCGTGGTCACATCATCATGGGGGATGCCTTCTTGAAGGCCTACAGCTTGCTGCTGATCAAAACCTGTCATAAGCGCGGCGCACATGCGATGGGCGGCATGGCAGCACAGATCCCAATTAAAAATGACGAGGCTGCTAACGAGGCTGCTTTTGAAAAAGTACGGCTCGATAAAGTACGTGAGGTTGGTTACGGCCATGACGGCACTTGGGTTGCGCACCCTGCGCTCGTCGCCGTTGCAAAAGCCGTGTTTAATGAGAGTATGCCTGCGGCAAATCAAATTCATCGCACACGTGATGACATCACCATCACCGCTGATGACCTGCTCACCGTACACGAAGGCGCACCAACAGAAGGCGGCGTCCGTGAGAACATTCGCATTGGAGTGCAATATATCGCGGCTTGGTTAAATGGTCGTGGGGCAGTGCCAATTTATAACCTAATGGAAGACGCGGCCACCGCGGAAATCTCTCGCACACAGCTATGGCAACAACGCATCCTTGCAGCGCCATTGGCTGATGGCCGCACAGTGACAGCAGAGCTTATTCAAACCTGCATTGACGAAGAAATGGCTGCGCTTGCGACAGACGCAACAGCACAGGCCATCGTTGGTGACAAGCTGCCAAAAGCAGGCGCTCTTTTCACTGCCCTCATTATGAATGACACTCTCGAAGAATTTTTAACAACACCTGCGTACGAGCTTATTCGCACAGATACATAACTCTGACAAAGACCCAAATAACACGCACACTAAACAGGAGAGCTACCATGAATTATCAAGAGGACATCCAAAATGTTCAAGCGCTTATCAGCAGTAACGAGGGCACTTGGGACGGTATCAACGCCGAATCAGTAGCACGAATGCGCGCTCAAAACCGCTTTCACACAGGTCTTGATATTGCTAAGTATACAGCGAACATCATGCGCGGGGATATGGCGGCCTATGATGCTAACCCTGCTGACTACACTCAGTCACTGGGCTGTTGGCACGGATTTATTGGCCAACAGAAGATGATCTCAATCAAGAAACATTTCGGCAGCACTAAAGGCCGTTATCTCTACCTTTCTGGTTGGATGGTTGCAGCGCTACGTTCTGACTTTGGGCCGCTGCCTGACCAATCAATGCATGAGAAAACATCTGTTCCAGCCCTAATCGAAGAACTTTACACTTTCCTTAAACAGGCTGATGCTCGTGAACTAGGTATGCTATTTCGTGACCTCGACGCGGCCCGTGATGCTGGCAATGCTGTCGGCGAACAGGAGATTAAGAACAAGATAAAAAATTTCCAGACCCATGTCGTTCCTATCATCGCAGACATTGATGCTGGTTTCGGCAACGCAGAAGCTACCTATTTACTGGCTAAAAAAATGATTGAAGCTGGCGCTTGTGCCCTTCAAATTGAAAACCAAGTATCTGATGAAAAGCAGTGTGGTCACCAAGATGGAAAAGTGACCGTGCCACATGAGGACTTCCTAGCGAAGGTTCGCGCTTGTCGCTATGCATTCCTAGAAATGGGCGTTGAAAACGGTATTATTGTTACCCGCACAGACAGTCTTGGCGCAGGTCTGACCAAGCAGATTGCCTTCTCAGCTGAGCCAGGAGATATGGGTGATCAGTACAATGCTTTCCTAGACTGTGATGAAGTCACAGCTGAAGATTTGTCGCCAAGCGACGTTGTTATCAAACGTGACGGAAAACTCATGCGCCCTAAACGTTTGCCGTCAAACTTGTTCCAGTTCAAAGCAGGAACCGGGGAAGACCGCTGCGTTCTAGACTGCATTAATTCGCTACAAAATGGATCCGACCTTCTGTGGATAGAAACTGAGAAGCCGCATGTTGAACAAATCGCTGGTATGGTGGACAGAATTCGTAAAGTTATTCCAAACGCGAAACTGGTTTATAACAACTCTCCGTCTTTCAACTGGACGCTAAACTTCCGTCAACAGGTGTTTGATCAGTGGGCAACTGAAGGCAAAGATGTATCCGCGTATGATCGCAACAACCTAATGAGTGTTAACTATGACGAGACCGATTTGGCGAGCGAAGCTGATGAGAAAATTAGAACCTTCCAAAGTGATGCCGCCAAGCGTGCTGGCATCTTCCACCATCTAATCACTCTGCCAACTTACCATACCGCAGCCCTGTCGACTGACAATTTAGCCAAGCGCTATTTCGGCGATGAGGCAATGCTCGGTTATGTCAAGCAAGTGCAACGTGAGGAAATCCGTCAGGGTATCGCCTGCGTGAAGCACCAAAACATGGCAGGCTCCGACATTGGTGACGACCACAAGGAAGCTTTCGCTGGTGATGCAGCGCTGAAGGCTTCTGGTAAAGATAATACTATGAGCCAGTTCGGCTAAACAGCCGTTTATAGAAATAGAGCCACCTCTCCTTCCCCTTATTTGAAAGTTGGCTACTATAGCAAAGGCGACATGATGGTTTTAGGGCCACATGTCGCCTTTCATTTGTTTAAAACGCATTTTTGGTGCTAATTTTACACCTTACTGTCAATTTTACTTGATCTTTTGTATGGGCCTTGCTCCATTGGGCACAGCATAAATATTTGTATGGATTTTAGACGATGACAAAATTAACAATTACTGACACCGAGGGCGAAACACGTGAAGTTGAGGGTGAGGTCGGCCTTACCGTTATGGAAATCATTAGAGATAATGATTTTGATGATTTGGCCGCAATTTGCGGTGGCTGCTGTAGCTGCTGTACTTGCCATGTTTACGTTGAGGGTGACTGGTTAGAAAAACTCCCCCCAATGGAAGAAGACGAGCGTGACCTACTGGAAGACAACGATAACTTTCAGCCAAACTCCCGACTTTCCTGTCAGATTGAATATGATGACAGCCTAAACGGTCTTAACGTAACCATCGCTCCTGAAGAATAGGACATAACCTGAGATGCGCGACCTAACAGCCCTAATAGCAGTCGACAGTGGTGAAGAGGCAATTGCTATTCATCCGTTGACCAAAGCAGGGCTAGAGGCTTTTTTGGCAGACGCCGAAACACTTGCTGAAGGGTGGATCAGAACCACAGGCTTTAAGGCTAATGAAGGTGACATCTGCCTATTACCAAGTGCGGACGGTGGCCTTGCGGCGGTTCTCATAGGTGTTGGTAACAGCGCCCCCAAGAGAGAAAACCCATGGTGGCTTGCAGGCATCGTAGACAGCTTAGAGGTCGGTACTTACCGCCTAGAGGGCACGCTCACAGGTGACTGTATCGCAGCTGGTGCCTTTGGTTGGTGCATGGCGCAGTATCAATTTGATCGCTACAAAAGCAAGAACACCACTAAGGATCGCATTTTATTGCTTCCTAAAAAAGCAGGTATCAAGGCCGTGCAAACGGAGGTGAGCGCAACAGCACTTGTGCGTGATCTGGTTAACACTCCTGCTGAAGACATGGGGCCCATAGCCCTTGAAGCAGCCGCACGTGCGCTTGCAGGCTCTCAGAGTGCAACCATCTCGGTTATTGAAGGTGACGCTCTGCTCGAACATAACTTTCCTACTATTCACGCTGTGGGCCGCGCTGCTGAACAAGCGCCTCGCCTCATCGACATGCTATGGGGCAACCACAAGCACCCTAAAGTAACGCTGGTTGGTAAAGGGGTTTGTTTTGATAGCGGCGGTCTCGACATGAAGTCAGCGCCCTTCATGCGCAACATGAAAAAAGACATGGGCGGAGCCGCACATGTGCTAGGCCTAGCTCAATTGATTATGGAACGTAAGTTGCCTGTGCGCTTACGTGTGCTTGTACCAGCCGTAGAGAACGCAGTTGCGGGCAATGCTTTCCGCCCCGGTGACATCATCACGACACGCAAAGGCACGACCGTTGAAATTGATAATACCGATGCTGAAGGACGGCTTGTTCTGTGCGATGCCCTTGCGCTTGCCGACGAGGAAGAGCCAGAAATTCTCATTGATTTTGCCACTCTCACCGGAGCCGCACGTGTGGCCCTCGGCGCTGACATCCCCGCCACATTCGCCAACGATTCTGTGCTCGCCGATGCACTCATCAACGCCAGTATGACTGTTGGCGACCCGCTATGGCAAATGCCACTGTGGGATGGGTATCGCCAACAACTAGCAAGCGACGTCGCTGATATTTCAAACATGTCTGCCGGTAGCTACGGCGGCGCAATTACTGCCGCGCTTTACCTAGAGCATTTTGTCGAAAAATCACCCCGCTGGGCTCATATCGATACCTTCGCATGGAATGACCAGATTAGACCCGGGCGAAGCAAGGGTGGAGAAGCACTTGGCCTGCGCGCTGCTTTTCATGCTATAAATGGAATGATCGATACACTGTAATCGCAAAACAGGAGATTAGTTTTGCTTGAGTTGTTACATTTTTCACCACTGATTGACCCAACAAGCGCTTGCCAGCGTGACAAACGCTTTGTACCCGATGGCAATTTGCCATTAGATTCTCCCATCCCTTGCCGCGTCAAAAAACCATGGGTCGGGTTGATGGCATCACAAAATGAGGGGGCTGAACAGCATAGCCAACTGCTATTTGGTGAGCTATTTTTCTTGTTATGCAACAAAGATGGTTGGGCTTATGGACAGTCAGTCATCGATGGCTATTTGGGCTGGATACCACTGGATGCGATTACACTCACACCCGACGAAGCACCCAATGCCACCATCACCCAGAGCATGGCTAAGGTCTTCATGGACCCAAAGGATAGTTCCAAGCTTTTACGTGAATTACCCTTCGCGGCACAAGTGACACTTGTTGATAATTTAGCTAAAAATGGATTTATTGCAATTGAATCAGGTGGTTGGATAACCGCAAAATCTGTCGTGAAATTACCATACTCTGGAGTCACCTTACTTGACTCTGCGGAGTCCTTTTTGAATGCGCCTTACTTATGGGGTGGCCGCACAAAAATGGGATTAGATTGCAGTGCACTTGTGCAGCTATCACTCGCGCACACCGGTCTTCGTGTTCACCGCGATAGTGATCTGCAATGGGCAAGCATTGGTGTCGAAATAGACCCAAAAATCGCTGATCGTGGCGACCTTGTTTTCTTTCCTGGTCACGTCGGCATCATGCTTGACAGTAAGAATGTTTTACATGCCAACCAGACCCGCAAGGCGGTCACTATTGACCCCTTGGAGGACGTCATTGATTGGGTCAAAAAAGACCTCATGAAGAAGGGCAACAACAAAGAGCCCCTCACCGGCTTCAAGCGCATATTGTAGTGGTCTATTATATGGCGGCCTCATCTAACAAAAAAGGCCACACATAAAGTGCAGCCTTTTTAAGAATTATATTTGCTTACTTAGTGTGCAGCATCAGCCACTTCTTCCACCACAGCTTCAACCACTGCATCTACAGTTGGTAGAGCAAACTCAGCATCAGCATTTGCACGCAAGAAGGCGATGAGATTAGCGCGGTCAACTGGCTTACGCAAACCTGCGAAGCTCATGCTCGTGCCTGGTGCGAAGTTTTTTGGGCTAGCAAGCCATGCGTCAAGCTCGTCGTAGCCCCAAGTACCACCATTACCAGCAAGTGCAGCTGAGTATTTAAAACCATCAACGCCTGCGATACCACGACCTAGTGTGCCATAAAGATTTGGGCCAGTGCCGTTCTTACCGCCAGCATCTACCGAGTGACAGCTTTTACATTTAGCAAACACACGTGCGCCCTTAGCAACATCTGCAGTCATTAGAAGTTCAGCAAGCGTTGGGCCAGCTTCTTCAACAACAGCGACAGCGCCTTCAGCAGATGCCACTTCAATGCCGTATGCTACAGCAGCGTGATCATCTTCATGAAACATCGTTTCAGAGACAGAACTAATAATCATAATCAGCAACAAACCTGCAATAATGGCAGCTGCCCATTTATTTACGCCTAATGGATCCACGGTGATACTCCTTTAATGGTACTCATCATTTCGCCGGACATTACCCTCTCTCACCCCCTGACATCAAGCCAAGAATGCGTTAAAGGCCAAATATCTGGCATTTTTTTGTAGTTTGACCGAATATCGCCTCCAGAATCAACTTTTTCATGGCAAAATCGCCTTGCAGCAATTGACAGAGTAGGTCACACGGGTCATAGCTCATAGCCAATGAGTACTGATTTGACAGTGCATCATACGAATAAAGGGAAAACAATGGCGCAAACAGCCTCAGATAATCTTATCGCCTTTCAGGGTGCTCTTGGTGCTTATTCGCACAAAGCTTGCCTTGCTAAGTTTCCCGAAATGGATGTTGTACCCTGCCCTAGCTTTGAAGATGCGCTAGAAGCGGTGCAAAGCGGCCGTGCGCGCCTAGCTATGATCCCGATAGAAAACTCAACAGCTGGTCGCGTCGCAGATATCCACCTATTGTTGCCCGGAAGCGGCCTTAACATCATCGCTGAACATTTCGAATCAATTGAACATTGCTTGCTAGCGAATAAAGATGCGACAACAAAAAGCTTAAAAACCGTAACCAGCCATGTACAAGCCTTGGGTCAGTGTCGCAGCACGCTGCGGGAAATGGCACTGTCGCCCGTTCCTTTTGCTGACACAGCAGGCGCCGCAGAGCATATTGCAGAGCTAAACGATACGTCTATCGCGGCAGTTGCGAGCGCTTTGGCCTCCGAAGTCTATGATCTGCAAATAATAAAAGAGAATATTCAGGACAAAGGCAACAACACCACCCGCTTCGTTGTATTGTCGAAAGAAGCGAATGATCCGAGCACACTGAACAAACCTATGATGACTACGTTTACCTTTGAAGTGAAAAATGTTCCCGCAGCGCTTTATAAAGCAATGGGTGGTTTTGCGACCAACGGCGTCAACATGACTAAGCTTGAAAGTTACTACGATAGTGACAGTTTCACTGCCACTGAGTTTTTTGCTGATATTGAAGGCTGTGAAACGGACCTCGCAGTTGCACGCGCCATGGAAGAGTTAGACTTTCACACCAAAAAAGTTGTGCTGCTTGGTACCTACGAGCAAGAACGCTCTCGCACGGTTAAATAATGCCAGATGCAGTAACCATTCGCAGTGCAACTGCCGAAGATGCCGCCATCATTGCCGATATTCATAGCAAAAGTTGGCAATCAGCATACCGAGACCTAATGAGTGATGACTTTTTAATCAATGAAATACCCGATATAAAACTAGAGCACTGGAAAGGCGTTTTTCATAAATCACCTTGTAAGAAGGTTGTTTTATTAGCTTTCTTCCAGGATCAAGCCATCGGTTTCATTGCTATCTATCTTGATCATTACAAAAACTATGACGGTTATATCGATAACATTCACATACTTCCAAATATTAAAGGGCAAGGTATGGGGCAAAAACTTATGTCTGTTGCCGCAACGGAGTTACTAAAACTAGACAAAACTTCACTGGCTTTAGTTGTTTTTACAGACAATGACGGTGCTATTGGTTTTTATCAAAAATTAGGTGGTGAAATTGTTGGCGAGACCTCTGAAATGTTTGGGGGTAAAGACTTACCAGAATATATCATTGCTTGGAAGGATGCTTCAGTTATCTTAGATAGTTAGTTGTTTAGCGCAATATTATTGTTTTCCACAGGTCTTACAGGCTGGATCGGCAGGCAGGACAATGGTTCTAGACGACATGCTCATAGCGTCAAAAAGCATCATTTTACCTAACAAAAGATCACCCAAACCTAGGATTTGTTTACATATTTCGGTGGCTTGTAAGGTACCAAGTACGCCCGCAACTGGCCCCAGCACACCCGCATCTGAGCAGGTGCGTTGACCGTCTGGGCCAGGGTCTTCAGGCATGAAACAGCGATAACAGGGTAGGGGCTCATTTTTAGTGCCTAAATGAGGGGCAAAACTCGCAACCTGGCCATCCAAAGGACCAAGCGCTGCAGACACTAAAACTTTCTTTTCAGCGACACAGGTATCATTCACAAGAAGTCGTGTTAAAAAGTTGTCTGAACCATCAGCGATAATATCATACATTGATATCAATGATTTAGAATTTTGACAATCAAGTCTTTCATTGTGTTCAACCACATTCACTTCAGGATTAATTGCTTTAATCCAATTGGCTGATGAGACAACTTTCGAGACACCTATAGCATCCGTACGATGTATGATTTGACGCTGCAAATTGCTCAGGTCCACCACATCATCATCAACGATACCTATTGTGCCAATTCCAGCCGCTGCTAGATACTGCAAAACAGGTGAGCCTAATCCCCCCGCACCCACAACGAGCACTTTCGCTTGCATCAATTTGGCCTGCCCCACACCGCCAATGTCCGCCATAATTAAATGACGGGCATAGCGTTCAAGCTGATCATCGGTGATGTCGGAAAGTGACAAAATGCTAGCCTTTTGTACCGGTAGAGCCAAAACCACCCGCTCCGCGTGCGGTTTCGTCTAGGCTGTCCACTTGATTCCATACACCTTGTGTTACAGGTGCTATTAGCATTTGCGCCACACGTTCGCCGCGCTCAAAGGTAAAATCTTCATTGGATAAGTTAATCAAAATAACTTTCACTTCTCCACGGTAGTCTGCATCCACCGTGCCAGGCGAGTTTGCAACCGTCACACCGTTTTTAGCAGCCAAACCTGAGCGCGGGCGCACCTGCGCCTCGTAGCCCGCCGGCAGAGCGATCGCGAGACCTGTTGGCACCAGCGTACGCTCCAGTGGTTTTAAAGTGACCGTTTCACCCTCGCCTATAGCCGCGCGCAAATCCATACCAGCAGACTGTGCTGTTTCATAGGCTGGTAGTTGCAGGCCCTCGCCGTGCGGCAAAACAGTTACGTTAATGGTTACTTGATCGGTCATTATACTTATCCCTTAAAATGGTCTGCGATTTTGGCACCGAGTTTCTCGGATACCGCTTTTTTGTCGGCTTTGTCCCAAAGCTCAGCGCCCTGGTCCGTTATTAAAATTACCTCGTTACTGTCACCGCCCATGATGCCAGTGTTTGCACTCACATCATTAGCAACGATCCAGTCACAACCCTTACGTTCGCGCTTGGCTGTTGCGTGGGCCAAAACATTTTCAGTCTCCGCAGCAAAACCAACAACAAGGCTTGGGCGGTCACTGCTGCTCGCAGCGACCTTTGCCAAAATATCAGGGTTCTCTGTAAAATTTAGGGCAGGGATGCCGTCTTTGGTTTTTTTAATTTTTTCAGTTGATACATCCGCTAAACGCCAATCGGCCACCGCTGCCACCATCACCGCCACATCAGCGGGTAGAGCGCTTTTTACCGCATCTAACATCTCTACAGCAGACGTAACATCCACGCGGTTAACGCCTCGCGGTGCAATAAGGTTTGTAGGGCCGCTCACAAGCGTTACATCAGCACCGAGGGCAGCGAGTGTGCTAGCAATAGCGTAGCCTTGCTTGCCAGAGGAGTGGTTCGCTATATAGCGTACAGGGTCAATCGCTTCTTGTGTTGGTCCGGCCGTCACCAAAGCCCGCCTTCCAGCGAGGGGCAAAGGTGCCGACCGATCAGATTTTTTTGTAAAGAAAGCCTCCACCGCATCGACCATAGTTTCTACTTCACTAAGGCGACCTAGCCCAACTTCACCGCAAGCCATCATGCCCTCTTCTGGGCCGACAAAATGAATGCCGTCCGCTACGAGTGTTTGCACATTACGCTGCGTGGCCTTATGAGCCCACATCTCCACGTTCATGGCGGGTGCGACCATCACGGGCTTATCGGTCGCCAATAAGATGGTTGATGCTAAATCGTTCGCTAAACCATTTGCCATTTTCGCCATCAAGTCCGCGGTCGCGGGAGCCACCAGCAACAGGTCGGCTTCACGAGAGAGGCGAATATGACCCATCTCGGCTTCATCGGTGAGTGAAAACAGGTCAGTGTAACATTTCTCACCCGTAAGGCTAGCCACAGAAAGCGCAGTGATAAACTCGGACCCGCCCTTTGTGAGCACGCCGCGCACATCTGCGCCCTTATCCTTCAAGCGCCGTATTAGTTCCAACGCCTTATAGGCCGCAATTCCGCCGCCTATAATAATTGTAATGCGTTTGCCGTCCATCATGTCCGGTCCCCTTATCATGTGTTAAGACCTATAGATAAGTGTTTGCCCAAAGAGCTGCAAGTGCGATGATAAAAGCGACACCAAGCCCCTGCAGCAAACCCGCCATATAACCATCACCGCGAACCGGCGTAGATACGACCGCTTCTTCCTTTTCCTCTAACATCAAATCAATGAAACGTGGAATGCGCTCAATAAGGGCAGGCAATTTTTTCATCATATCAGCGATGAGCACCTCAGGACTTAGGTTGTCTCGTATCCAACCCTCCAACACAGGGCGCGCCAGTGTAAACATATTGCCCTTAGGGTGCAGTTGTAGTGCCAAACCCTCAGCCATAACCATGCTGCGCTGCAAAAGCAGCAGCTGTGGCTGGGTTTGCATTTGAAAGCGGGCGGTGGTGTCAAACAACTGACTAAGCAAAGTACCCGCTGACATTTCTTCAACTGGACGGTCCAAAATAGGTTCCGCGATGGCTCTCAGTGCTTGCGCAAATTCACCCAAGCTTTCACTCATTGGCACATAGCCCGCGTCAAAGTGCAGCTCAGCGACCTTTACATAGTCACGCTCTAAAAAGCCGTAGAGAATTTCAGCTAAGTAGCGACGCTCAGCAACGGTTAGGCGACCCATGATGCCAAAATCTACTGCGATAATAGTGCTGTCGCCGCGCACCAACAGGTTACCTGGGTGCAAGTCAGCGTGGAAAAAACCGTCGCGCATAGCTTGGTTCAAAAAGGCTTCAATGATGGTGGAGGCCAATTTCTCCATGTCATGACCAGCGGCCTTAAGGGCGTCAACATCACTTAACTTAATGCCCTCAACCCACTCGGTGGTCAGTATCCGCTCAGAGGTCTCTTGCCAGTATACAGTTGGCACGTCATAGCCAGCTTGGTTCACCATGTTGGCTTTAATTTCAGCAGCGGCGGATGCCTCTAATCGCAAATCCATCTCTTGAGAGATACTGCGCTCAAGTGTTTTCACAACCTCGCTGGCTCTGAGACGTTTACCCTCTTCGGTTTTGTCCGCAAGGCTCGCGAGCCACGCAAATAAAGAGACGTCTTTAGCAAAGCGCTTTCGAATACCAGGACGCAGTACTTTCACAGCGACCTCGCTGCCGTCAGTGCGTGTTGCGCGGTGGACCTGCGCGATAGAGGCTGCCGCATAAGCTTCTTTTTCAAAGCTTGCAAAATGGTCCGATAGCTCACCACCTAGCTCTTCTTCGATAATAGCTATTGCATCATCGCCATCAAAAGCGGGCAGGCGGTCTTGCAGTGTGGCTAAACCATCGGCAAGCTCGCCAACCATGTCAGGGCGGGTCGACAGTGTTTGACCTACTTTAATATAGCTTGGCCCCATGGAGGCAAAAGCCATCGCGAGGCGCTCGCCGTCATCGTCAGGCAACCCGCTTTTGCGTGGTACATAAAAAGTGGTGATGCGCAACAAGGTCGGCAACCAACTGGGTATCACATCCATATGGGTGAGGGCCCTGAGCGCGCCGTATCGCCTAAGTCGCCGAGCAAGGCCGAGCAGGCGAAACATATTTCCGATAGCTTTAAACATAATTGGGGTGCCCTTTAAACGCGCCAGCCACTATGCAGCGCAACAACGCCGCCAGACATGGTGCGGAAGCTAACTTTTGAAAAGCCTGCGTCTTTGATCATTTGTTCAAAAGCTTTGGTGGCAGGGAAGCGGCGAATACTCTCCACAAGATACTGGTAGCTTTCGCGATCATTAGCGACCAGCTCACCCATCTTAGGAATGATATTAAAACTGAACCCCTCATAAGCGCTCTGCAAACCTGGTGCGACCTCGGGTGTAAATTCTAGACACAAAAAGCGCCCTCCCGGCTTTAACACGCGGTAAGCTTCGCTAAGCGCTTCTTCTATGCGCGTGACATTGCGAATCCCAAAAGCAATAGTGTAAGCATCGACAGATTTATCAGGCATTGGCAGCTTCATGGCATCGCCGCAAATAAACTCTGAGCGTTTTCCGTAGCCTTGGTCATCCGCGCGTTTTTTACCAACCCGAAGCATTTCTGCATTAATATCGCAGACCGATACATATCCGCGCTCACTGGCATCTAAAAAACGAAAGGCAATATCGCCCGTACCGCCTGCCACATCCAAAAGATGCATATCAGCGCGTGGGTTTAGACTATCAATCATGGAATTTTTCCACAGACGGTGGCTACCACCTGTCATCACATCATTCATCAGGTCATAACTATCTGCAACATTATCAAAGACCTCACGGACCATGCCGGCTTTATCGCCCTCTGGTACAGTTTCAAAACCAAAGTGAGTTTCGCGTTCACTGTTGTCTTGTGCATTTTGGTTGCTGCTTGACATTTTTCTCGCATCCTTGTCGAGTTAACCTTGATATCAGTGCTGGACCTTAACCCAACGTTATGGGGTTTACTAGTATCTGCGGCGTTATGTCACTAATTTTTAAGGGAAAAATGAATGCCTGAGCTACCTGAAGTCGAAACCGTTAGGCGTGGTATAGCCCCAGTGTTAGAGGGTACGCGCTTTATCCGCGCAGATGCACGACGTCCCGACCTTAGGGTGCCCATTCCCGAAAATTTCTCGAAAGCCTTGGTGGGCAAGCGTGTGAGACACGTAGGTCGCGCCTCAAAATATCTCCTTATATATATGGAGGATGGATTAGTTATGATCCTGCATTTAGGCATGTCGGGGAAAATCACCTTATATAATGAGGCAGACGGCCCTCCGCCCGAGCCCGCCAAGCATGACCATTTACACTTCGAAACAGACGGCGGCATCACCATGATGTTTAATGACCCAAGGCGATTCGGACTTGTCGTGTTTAGTGATGAAACAAGCTTAGACCAGCATCCACTTATCGCCTCTATGGGGCCAGAGCCTCTGGCAAATGGCTTTAATAGTGCTTATCTTGGCGAGCAACTTGCACGAAGAAAAGCGCCAATCAAGAACATACTCTTGGACCAAAAAGTCATAGCTGGGCTGGGAAACATCTATGTCTGTGAAGCCCTGTACCGCGCGGGCGTCCACCCCGCACGCCCCGCCAACAAGCTCACAGATAAAGAAATCTCAGCACTCACCGGCATCATCCGCGATGTTATCAATGAAGCAATAGCAGCGGGCGGTTCTACCCTAAAAGACTATGCACAAGTGGACGGAGAGCTTGGCTATTTTCAACACCGCTTTAAAGTTTATGGTCGCGGCGGAGAGCCTTGCCTTACCAAAGGATGCGGAAGTGAGATTGAACGCATAGTGCAAGCTGCCCGCTCCAGTTTCTTTTGTCCCTCTTGCCAGCCTTAACCGCAACGAGTAAGCTGCCCACATGAAAATATTTAGCCTAATTATAATGATGTTTATAAGCACCGCCGCTCACGCGCAAGATGCTCAGTTTCTGCCAAACTTTGGTGATGTACCCGTCATGGAGGGCCTTTCTGAAATGGAAACCTCTCGTGTAGTGTTTGATGCACCCGACGGAACGATCGCAACCTCTGTCCTTGTGGGCAAGATCAAAAAGAAAGACGCACGCGCCTTTTATGACACAAGCCTTACTGCTCTTGGTTGGGTGATGCTTGATTCAAAGACCAAATATCAACTTGTCTATGAACGCGGACAAGAGCGCTTAACCATTTCTATGGAACAACGAAAAAAGCAGTTAAAGCTGATCTTCAGCCTTGTTCCTATTTCTGAGTAAACTATAAATAACTAGCAAAAGACCTAAAAAAACCGTAAAAAATCGGATGAAATTAGGTGCACGTGCACGAATCAGGAAAATGAAAATGAAATTTAATGCCATTTTAGTCGATGTAACGGACAATGTTGGGCTTATTACGCTCAATCGTCCAGAAGCCCTTAACGCACTAAATACCGAACTCTCTCGTGAAGTTGGTGAAGCTTTAGAAAGTTTTGACGCTAATGAAGAGATTGGATGCATCGTTATAACAGGCAGCAAAAAAGCTTTTGCCGCAGGTGCCGACATCAAAGAAATGGCCAGCAAATCTTTTTCCGACGTCCACGAGATCGATCTATTTGCCAACATCAACCAAAACTTCGCGAGGACCCGTAAGCCGATTATTGCTGCTGTGTCAGGCTATGCACTGGGCGGTGGTTGCGAGCTAGCAATGGGTTGTGATTTTATCATTGCGGCGGACAATGCCAAATTCGGTCAGCCAGAAATTAACTTGGGCGTGATCCCGGGAATTGGTGGAAGTCAGCGACTTACAGGACTTGTCGGCAAGTCTAAAGCCATGGATATGTGTCTAACTGGTCGCATGATGGACGCCTCAGAGGCCGAGCGCAGTGGCCTTGTCTCTCGCATTGTACCAGTGGATGACTTGATGGATGAGGTGATGAAAATTGCCGCAGGTATAGCTGACAAATCACTCCCTAGTGTGCAGCTCGCCAAGGATGTGGTGAACCGTGCCTTGGAGATGACGCTGAGTGAAGGCATCAATTATGAGCGCCGCGCATTCCACGGTCTTTTCGCAACGGATGACCAAAAAGAGGGCATGGCAGCCTTCATGGAAAAACGCACACCTAAATTCAAAAACAAATAAGCGCTCTGAGAGCCAAGCCTCTGCAGCGAAAAAGCCTATTCATGTGTTGACGTAGTGTGCGTGGGCAGCTATAGCACGCGCTCTTAACTGGTGTGTTTGCGAAAACCAAGCGAACAGACCCCCTGGGAAGACCACTCAAATGGTTTGAGATTAAAGGTCACGCCCGATGAAACATAAAAGGTACTTAAATAATGGCTAATACACTTCAAGCTAAAAAACGCATCCGTCGCAATGAGCGTCGTGCTGCTGTTAACAAAGCACGCCTAAGTCGCGTTCGTACATATCTCCGCAAAGTAGACGAAGCAATCGAAGCTGGTGATCAAACTGTTGCTACCGCAGCTCTACGTTCTGCAGAATCAGAACTGATGCGCGGCGTACAAAAAGGTATCATGCATAAACGCACGGCATCTCGTAAAGTGTCTCGCTTGAACGCTCAAATTAAAGCGCTCGGTTAATCACTTTTACATTTGCTCGATTCGCACGAGCGATTCTTAAAAATCTACAAAAAGCCATGCCTCTTCGGTGTGGCTTTTGTGCATTTGGCCCTCACTCACAAAGAACAAAACAAGGACAATTTGCGCGTGCCAAAAAGGTCATCACAACATCTTGTGGTCTGACCAGAGTCAATCCCATAGGGCATGAATTTTTCTTCTCACCTATGCATAGTTCCTGTTGTGCCACCCGCGGGCACTATGTAGTTTAAACCATCGTCGATGATTAGGTCATACCACGACCATCAGCTCAAACAATTGCCAACTAATTGGTGGGGGAGAGCTGGTATATTCCGTGTCTCGATCATCGATTTTTAAATTAGATATACACTCGGCAGGTGATGCGTAAGCCTTTGATTTTAAGCGTGTCTCAATTGAGTATTTTATGTGGATTTTTAGTTTTTACTACTGGGTAGCCAACAAAAACTATAGTATTTTCAATGAGTTATTTAATTAACCAGCGAATTTTAAATCAGGGGTTTCACGTCTTATGGGTGATAGAGAGCAAAATTACGAGGGGACGAGACATATGGATGCACCAGTGGGAAGCGGCGCAAACACGTCACCATCTTTAGGGCTTGATCGCTGGGAACGTGTGCAAGATCGTTTCGAACATGAGTTTGGTGAAAAAGCCTTTCAAACATGGATGAAACCCATGCGCTTTTCTGGAATGGATGCAGGCACGGTAGAGCTTTCAGCTCCCACCAATTTCATCCGTGATTGGATCCAACGTCATTATGCCCGCCGCCTTAAAGAATTTTTCAATGAGGGCGATGGCTCGATTCGTGATTTAAAAATCCGTATCGCTCGCCCAAGCGACAAAAACGAAGACACACCTGCAACCCCTCGCGCCAGCGCACCTGAGCGCCCTTCCTACTCTGGTACAGCAGATGTGGCGAGCGAGCGAGGGTCCGCACTTGAGCCACGTTATACCTTCGATAGTTTTGTTGTAGGCAAATCAAACGAGCTTGCTTTCGCAGCTGCACAGCGTGTTGCAGAAGCTGGCGAGGTGCCCTTCAATCCACTATTTTTACACGGCGGCGTTGGCCTTGGTAAAACCCACCTAATGCACGCGATTGCATGGGAGACGAAACGACGAAACCCTAATAAAAAAGTGCTGTATATGTCCGCTGAGAAGTTCATGTTCCAGTTTATCTCGGCGCTGCGCTACAAAGACACCATGGCGTTCAAGCAGCAGTTTAGAAATGTTGATTTGTTGATGATTGATGACGTGCAGTTCATTGCCAACAAAAACAGCACACAAGAAGAATTTTTCCACACATTTAACGCGCTGGTAGATAACCGCCGTCAAGTTGTGATCTCTGCTGACCGCTCACCGACTGACCTTGAGGGCATAGAAGAGCGGATTGTCTCTCGTCTTGGTTGGGGTTTGGTGGCGGATATTCACCCAACTGATTATGAACTGCGCTTAGGCATCTTGCAGTCACGCGCCGAGGTTGCAGCTAGTGTCGATGTACCCGCTGATGTGTTGGCCTTCTTGGCGCGCCGCATCACCAGCAATGTTCGTGAACTTGAGGGCGCTTTTAACCGCGTTCTAGCCTATGCAACGCTAGTTGGGCGACCCATTACCATGGACATGACCCGCGACGTTCTACAGGACCTTATTCGCGCGAATGACCGCAAAGTAACCATTGATGAGATCCAGCGCACCGTGGCCACTTACTTCAATATCCGCATGAGCGAGCTTTTATCAGCGCGCAGAGCGCGTGCTATTGCCCGTCCACGTCAGGTGGCTATGTATCTGGCTAAACAGCTTACAAGCCGTTCTTTGCCTGAAATTGGACGGAAATTTAACCGTGATCACTCCACTGTAATACATGCTGTGGAAAAAATTGAAGATTTACGCCGTGAAGATAGTCAGATTGACGAAGACATCACGCGCCTCTCTCGCCAACTTGAAAGCTAAGCGAAAGCCAATTTTATCAGCGTTTTCAATAACTTTAAGCCCTTGCGTTTGTTTGATGTGAGGGCTTTTCTGCGACTCGGCAGAATAACTAGTGATTCCAGCAGTTTTCACACGATAAAAAAACCGTGTTTTTTGCCCTTTTTACTTGGCTTTTTAGGGGTAAAACCCTATTCTTTTTAGGTCGTCCTTGTGATCCAAAATATCAGGCGATTAACTAGAGAAAATCTGGTGTTCATAAATAGGGTCGCGGGGGACTTTGAGGGGGATTTCTCTAGCGACTATTGTGTGGGGAGCCTCGGGATTTTAGCCAGTGAAGAAGAATAAAAACTCATGAAATTTACCATAGAGCGTAATGCACTTTTAAAAACACTCGGCCACGTACAAAGCGTGGTAGAGCGTCGTAACACGATCCCGATTTTGTCTAACGTGCTCATTGAGGCATCTGGTGGTGAGGTATCGCTCACCGCAACTGATTTGGATTTAGAAATTATCGAAAAAGCTGGAGCAAATGTTTCCGCTGACGGCTCAACTACTGTGCCTGCGCACACCCTGTTTGATATCGTCAGAAAATTACCAGACGGCGCTGAAGTTGCTTTGGCCCTCGACGCTGAAGGCAACCGCCTTTCTGTCGATGCTGGGCGTTCACACTTTACGCTCGCGTGCCTGCCTAAGGAAGATTTCCCCGAAATGAGTGGCGGCGACTTGCCGCACCGTTTCACGCTAGCGGCCTCTGAGCTTAACCGTCTCATCGACAAAGCACGTTTTGCAATCAGCACGGAAGAAACCCGTTATTACCTCAATGGTATTTACCTCCATGTGGCTGATGGTGAAGACGGCACGCGCCTGCGCGCTGTTGCAACAGACGGTCACCGCCTAGCGCTGGTGGAACAAGACCTACCTGAAGGTGCGGCTGGCATGCCAGGCGTTATTGTGCCGCGTAAAGCCGTTGGTGAAATGGGTAAGCTTATAGATGAATATGAAGGCGGTGTTGAAGTGGCGCTTTCTGACACGAAAATGCGCTTTTCTTTCTCAGATACTGTTCTCACTAGCAAGCTAATTGATGGCACCTTCCCAGATTACAACCGTGTGATCCCTGAGGGTAACGACAAGACACTTGAGATAGACAGCAGCATGTTCGCGCGCGCTGTAGATCGTGTGTCTACCATCAGCTCGGACAAAACGCGCTCGATTAAACTGGCACTTGGTGAAGACAAGGTTACCTTGTCAGTAAATAGCCCTGACAGCGGTACCGCAACCGAAGATGTTGCAGCCTCCTACGGCGCTGACCTTTTCGAAATTGGGTTCAATAGCCGCTATCTCATGGATATTTTAGCGCAGGTTGAGGGTGACACCGTACAGGTGCTGCTCGCAGACCCTTCTGCCCCAACGGTCCTTAAGGATTTGGTGGACGAAGCAGCGCTCTATGTCTTGATGCCGATGCGGGTTTAAAGGTCAGGTCGCGGCGAGGTGTGGTTTGCAGTGCAGGCCATGCTGGCAACGAAGGCTAAATGGGTAGAGCAAAGATGACTGGCGTTTTAGTGCACACCCTTAAACTTAGTAATTTTCGTTGCTACCCCTCGGCGCGTCTCCAAATGGATGGCACTTGCTGTCCTGTGGTTTTAACGGGACCAAACGGCGCTGGTAAAACCAACATTTTGGAGGCCTTAAGCTTTTTATCCCCCGGGCGCGGCCTTAGACGCGCAGCCCTTGTGGATGTTGGGCGCATTGGCGGAGACGGACCTTGGGCTGTGGCAAGCACCATCGATGCAGGGCCTTCTGTAGGGCGTGTTGATGTGGGTACTGGATTAGCGCCGCAAGATGATGAGCACACCAACAACCGTAGGGTTGTGCGCATTGACGGGGAGACAGTTTCGGGACCTGCTGCATTTTCAGACCTTTGGTCTGTTAGCTGGTTAACACCGCAGATGGACCGATTGTTTATAGAAGGAGCGTCTAGCCGTCGCCGATTTTTTGACCGCCTGATGTTAGGACTTTATCCTGACCACGGTCGACAGGTAAGCGCTTACGAGCGGGCGATGCGAGAGCGTAACCGTTTACTCGGCGACAAGGGCACCAGCGCTGATAAAGCTTGGTTAAATGCTCTAGAGGCGCGGATGGCGGAACACGGCGTTGCAGTGGCGGCAGGCCGCATTGAGTTTGCAGGGCTTTTGTTGGGGCAAATTGAAATGAGCCCTGAAGGCCCTTTCCCGAAAGCGGTTTTGGCGCTGGACGGTATGGTGGAGCAAGCGCTGATGAACGCTCCCGCCACAAAGGTGGAAGACGAATTTAAGCAGCGGCTACTTAACTGCCGCGCTTTGGACGCAAAAACTGGGCGCACCAGTGAAGGACCACATAAATGTGACCTTCGGGTGAGCCATAAAGATAAGGATATGCCAGCGGAGTTATGCTCCACTGGTGAACAAAAGGCGCTATTAATTGGTTTGGTGCTAGCCAACGCCCGCTTAACGCAACAAACGACGGGGACAGCCCCACTAATGTTGTTAGACGAAGTTGCGGCACATTTGGACACCACGAGGCGCAGCGGGCTATTTGAGGAGCTAATAAGCCTCAAGAGCCAGTGCTGGTTGACGGGAACCGATAGATCGCTTTTTGAAGGGTTAGAAACCCGAGCGAATTTTTTTGAGGTGGCAGATGCTGCGATAACGCGGGCAGATGCCTGAGCTTACAAAGGCTCACAGTAAAGGAAGTGGCAAGCTATGAGTGATAGCACCGAAGACGTGATTGACGAGAGCGGCGAAGACTACGGCGCGGATAGCATTAAGGTTCTAAAAGGCTTGGATGCAGTACGGAAACGCCCGGGCATGTACATCGGCGACACAGAAGATGGCTCAGGCTTGCATCACATGGTGTTTGAGGTCTCCGATAACGCCATTGACGAATCGCTCGCAGGTCACTGTGACATGATCACAGTAAAACTAAACCCTGATGGCAGCTGTTCTGTCCACGATAACGGTCGCGGCATTCCAACGGACATCCATGAGGAAGAGGGTGTCTCAGCCGCCCAAGTTATCATGACCCAGCTTCACGCTGGCGGTAAGTTTGATAACAACAGCTATAAAATCTCTGGCGGTCTCCACGGTGTGGGCGTGTCGGTTGTTAACGCACTATCTGATTGGTTAGAGCTGCGTATTTGGCGCGACGACAAAGAACATTTTATTCGCTTTGAAAACGGTGACCCTGTTGAAGACCTTGTTGAAGTAGGCCCGGCTGGCGACAAAAAAGGCACTGAAGTAACCTTCATGCCTGCGATTTCCACCTTCCATAATATCGAGTGGGATTTTGATAAGCTTGTGCACCGTTTTCGCGAGCTCGCGTTTTTGAACTCTGGTGTGCGTCTTCATATCGTTGATAACCGCAGCGCCGAACCCGCCGAAGTTGAGCTTTATTATGAGGGTGGTATCACCGCGTTCGTTAACTACCTCGATCGTAACAAAGCGTCTGTTATTGGTGACCCTATCACTATCCTTGGTGAAAAAGATGGTATCATTGCTGAAGTATCATTGCAGTGGAACGACAGCTACCATGAAAATGTACTGTGTTTCACCAACAACATCCCACAACGTGACGGCGGTACCCACTTAGCAGCCTTCCGTGCGGCACTGACCCGCACCATCAACAGCCACGCTAATTCCTCTGGCATGATGAAAAAGCAAAAGATTAGCATTTCAGGTGATGATGCCCGCGAAGGCTTAACCGCTGTTGTTTCCGTGAAAGTGCCCGATCCTAAGTTCTCCAGCCAAACAAAAGACAAGCTAGTTAGCTCTGAAGTGCGTCCAGCGATTGAGTCGCTCATTAACCAAAAACTCGGCGAGTGGTTTGATGAGCATCCAGCAGAAACCAAAATGGTTATCAGCAAAATTATTGATGCTGCAGCCGCCCGCGAAGCCGCCCGCAAAGCGCGTGAGCTAACCCGCCGTAAAGGTGTGTTGGATATCGCAAGCCTGCCCGGCAAGCTCGCTGACTGCCAAGAACGCGATCCTAGCAAGTCTGAAATCTTCATCGTGGAGGGTGATTCTGCTGGTGGGTCTGCCAAACAAGGCCGCAACCGTAAAAACCAAGCCATTTTGCCTTTGAAGGGTAAAATCTTGAACGTGGAACGCGCGCGTTTTGACCGCATGCTCTCAAGCCAAGAGATTGGCACGCTTATTACAGCGCTTGGCACAGGCATTGGCCGCGATGACTTCAACATCGAAAAGCTTCGCTATCACAAGATCATCATCATGACCGATGCGGACGTGGACGGCGCGCACATTCGCACGCTGCTGCTGACCTTCTTCTATCGTCAGATGCCTGAGATTGTCCGTGCGGGTCATATCTATATCGCGCAGCCACCACTGTATAAAATATCTCGTGGGCGCTCTGAAGTTTATCTAAAAGATGACCGTGCGCTGGATGATCACCTGTTAAACGCAGGTATTGGCGACATGGTGTTCACCGACGGCGAGGGTGTGCAGCACTCTGATCAAGGCTTGCTAGCCTTTGCAAAAGAAGCACGCGCCTTGAAAGCCCAGCTCGGTGATATTCCGCAGCGCTATAACCGCATGTTAGTTGAAATTTTGGGCCTGAACGGCGGTTTTGCACCAGGCATTACCGACAAAGATAAAGACCGCACAAAAGCCGCTGAAGCGGTTGCAGCCCACCTTAACGCCATTGCTACCACCCCTGAAGACAGCGGTTGGAGTGGCAGTGCAAATAAAAACGGTGGTTACGAATTTGAGCATCTTGTCCGCGGTATCACGGACATTCACACCGTCGATGCGCGCCTGGTGGAGAGCCGTCAGGCCCAAAAAATGCACAAGCAGATGGCAGTTGAAATGGCTGGCATGTTCTCCAGTGTGGGTACGCTCACTAAGGGTGAAACTTCCGTCAACATCGGTACGGCCACAGCGCTGCTTGATCACCTCATTGCCTTTGGGCGTAAGGGCCAGAGCATCCAACGCTATAAAGGTTTGGGGGAGATGAACCCTGATCAGTTGTGGGAAACAACGCTCGACCCTGATGTTAGAAGTTTGCTGATTGTGGAAGAAGACCAAGCGGACACCGCTGATGATATCTTCTCCAAACTAATGGGTGATGTGGTAGAAGAGCGCCGTAAGTTCATTCAGGACAATGCACTGAGCGTTGCCAACTTGGACGTTTAGAGAAAACATTATTGGCTGTAAATTAAATGAAAAGAGCTGCCTTTAGGCGGCTCTTTTTTGTGAAAGGCCTAGTCTAATCTAGCTTCAATCGCGTCCCAGATCATCGCTTCCAGCTTCACGCCCTGAAATGCGTTCACAGCCATAATGCCCGTGGGCGAGGTGACGTTAATCTCAGTTAGCCAACCATCAATGACATCAATACCAACAAAGATTTGCCCCATGTCTTTTAGAGCAGGGCCGATACGCGCGCATATTTCTTCTTCGCGCGGCGTTAGCTCCGTGTCTTCAGCGCGGCCACCCGCAACTAAGTTAGAGCGTACTTCGCCTTTAGCAGGCACACGGTTAATAGCACCAACAGCCTTACCGTCCACAAGGATAATGCGTTTATCACCAAGACGTACTGCTGGCAAAAACTCTTGCACCATAATGGGTTCAGGACTCGCTGCCATAAACATCTCATGTAAGCTACCGATATTGCTATCGCCTTCTTTGATGTGGAAAATTCCCTCACCGCCGTTACCATATAGCGGCTTCAAAATGATCTCGCCTTGCTCTGCACGGAAGGCCTGAATGTCATCCAAGCGCCGGGTAATCATGGTTTTTGGCATCAGGTCAGGAAATTCCATCACGAAGAGTTTTTCAGGGGCGTTGCGCACCCACTTAGGGTCATTGACCACAAGGGTGTCACCCTCAAGCATTTCAAGAAGGTGCGTCGCGGTGATGTATGCCATATCAAAAGGCGGGTCTTGCCGCATAAGGATAACATCAAGGTCGTCGCGCAAGTCTAAAGTGAGCTCTTCGCCAAAGGTAAAGTGATTACCGTCTTCATAGCGCACGCTCATGGGGTGTGCGCGGGTTGTCAGCTTGCCGTGATCATAGGTAAGGTCACCAACTAGATAATGAAAAAGCTCAAAACCACGCGCTTCAGCCTCCATCGCCAAAGCGAAACTGCTGTCGCCTGCGATATTTACACCTTCCATCGGATCCATTTGGATCGCTACACGCAATTTTTGTATCATCTCTTCACCTTAATCCTAGTAACCAGCCGCATGGGCGTTACCATATCGTGGGTCAGCCGCGCCCAGTAAAACGCCGTCTTTAAGCATAATTGTTTGTTCAGACCCTAGCATATCATTATAGGTTGCACCCTGCTTTAAAGGAATATTATGCCCCATAGATCTAAGTTTATCTAGACTATCTCGGTTAAAGCCCGGCTCAATTTTTATCATATCTGGGTACCACTGGTGGTGCATGCGTGGTGCGGCATTTGCCTCCATCGGGTTCATGTCAAAGGTCAGCATATTTAATACATTTTGCAGCACCGTGGTGATGATACGACTACCTCCTGGGCTACCTGTCGCGATATAAGGTTTGCCGTCCTTAAGTACAATTGTTGGCGTCATTGAACTAAGGGGACGCTTTTTAGGTGCAATTGAATTAGCAACACCTCCCAGCAAGCCATAAACATTTGGCGAGCCCGGTTTGGCGGAAAAATCATCCATCTCATTATTCATCACAAAACCAGCGCCCGCCACAGCGTAGCCATTGCCGTATGTATAATTGAGCGTGGTGGTGTTTGAGACCACATTACCCGCTTTGTCGGCAGTTGATAGGTGCGTGGTCTGGTGGCTTTCAAACGGTAGTTTTGGCTCTGGTGAAATGTCTAATGAGGGCGTGGCACGGTCATTTTTTATTTTATCGCGAATATGCGCTGCATATTTTTTATCCGTTAGCGCTGCTACTGGAACATCAAAAAAATCTGGGTCGCCAAGATACTTTGATCTGTCCGCATAAACATATTTCATCGCCTCGGTGAGTGTGTGGACATACTGCGCGCTATTATGGCCCATTGCCTGCAAGTCATAGCCCTCAAGAATATTTAGTAGTTGCAGCAAATGAACTCCGCCTGATGATGGTGGGGGCATAGAAAACACATCATAGCCATTATAGGTCTGGGAAAACACTTCACGCTCAACAACTTTATAGCCGATGAGGTCGTCGTGGTTGATGAGGCCACCAGTTGCTTTCATAGTCGCAACAATTTTATCAGCGACAGCGCCTTTGTAAAAACCATCACGACCTTTTTTGGCGATACGCTTTAAAGTCTTGGCGAGATCCTTTTGGATCAAAAGTTCGCCAGCTTGGTAACTGCTACCATCGGGTTTAAAAAAGTATTGCTTAGAGGCGGGCGAGCGAAACAGGCGCCGCTTATAGTCATCAATTGAACCCGCAACATAGCGTGATAACACGAAACCATCTTCCGCGAGTTTAATGGCAGGTGCCATCACTTTTTTTAACGATAGGCTGCCGTATTTTTCTTGCGCGTAGAGCAAGCCTGCCACGGACCCCGGAACACCGCTTGCGCTTGATGACCACCGTGCTTTGGCATTATCCACAGCACCATTTTCATCCAAAAACATATCACGGTGTGCAAGCGCTGGCGCCATCTCACGGTAATCAACCGCAATGACGCGCTCTTCTTCTGCTAGGTAAATCATCATGAAGCCACCGCCGCCGATATTACCAGCTTGCGGATAAGTTACAGCCAGCGCAAAGGCAGTCGCAACAGCAGCATCAATGGCGTTACCACCTTGTTTCATAACCAACAGACCCGCTTCACTGGCGTCATAAGTTTGACTAACCACCATACCGTTATACCCAAGCGTCGGGTGATAAATGGTGTCACCCAAATCAATTGCGGGCATAGTGTCTTGCGGTGCAGCATAGACAAGTCCGCCGCTAAACAGTAGCAAACCACTGACAACTAATAACTTTAGGGCCTTAATCATATATTTTACTCGCTTTTGAAGCATCCTAACCTATGCGGAGAGTGGGTAAAGTAAAATCTAATCACCCATGCGCCAAGCATTTTTCAAATGGGTAAGTCGCCACCCAACAACTAACATTGCATCAAACCTAATCCCATAGCCCTGATGTTGGCGCTTCGCCATATAAAGCGTGGCGGCTTTTTCAATTCTGCGGCGCTGGCTGGGCTTGATAGATTCCTTCGCCGTCAAAAAATCTTTGCGTGATTTTACTTCAACAAAAACCATCACACCTGACCGCTCAGCGATAATATCTATTTCACCGAAGGGTGACTTATAGCGCTGCTCGTTGATGCTGTAGCCTTTTAATCTGAGCCATAGGGTCGCCCATCGCTCTGCGCGCAAACCCTTGCGCCACCGCGCTTGTTTTATTGGGGTTAGTTTATTGGTCATCAATTTTATTAAGCTCGAGGGCGCGTGCGTAAAGTGGGCGTTTCTTTTTATCTAAGAGTTCTGCCACAAAAGCCGCCGCATCTTTTACCGACATATACTTGAGCGCTAACTTCAATGCCTTATCGCTATCAACTGCTGTATCATCACCGCGCACTAGTTTTCTTGGTGGTCCAACGATGACCACACATTCGCCTTTGGGCGCGCCAGCCTCTGCGTAGTGATTGGCAAGGTCCCGCAAGGTTCCACGCCTAACTTCTTCAAAAGCTTTCGTGAGCTCGCGGCAAACAGCAGCCTCACGAATGCCGCCCAAATTTTCGGCTGCATCCAACAAGCTTTCAGGTAAGCGCCGCGTACTTTCATAATAAACCAAGGTTGATTTATCCTTCGCCACATCAGCGAACCATGTTTGGCGCGCTTTGCTCTTGTGAGGAGAGAAACCCATGAACAAAAACCGGTCGCTCGGCAGGCCTGCAATTGAAATAGCGGCAGTAAGCGCAGAAGCGCCCGGAATGGCAACCACGAGCAAACCAGCTTCATGTGCCTCTTCAACCAGTTTATAGCCTGGATCCGAAATGAGCGGTGTACCTGCGTCTGAGACCAGCACAACGCGCTCACCAGCTGCTATGCGCGCTAAAATTTTAGGGCGCTGAGCGTCACCGTTATGTTCGTGGTAGGCCATCATAGAGCCTTTTAGCCCCATGGCAGACATCAAACGCCCTGTTACCCGCGTGTCTTCACAGGCGATAAGGTCAGCACTTTCAAGAACCAACCGCGCACGGTCTGAAATATCACCCAAGTTACCAATAGGTGTTGCGGTTACATATAAGCCGGGTTTTAAGTATCTGCCCTGTCCCATAACGCTCTATCCCCATTAAAATCACTTGTGTTTTGGCCCTAATCTTGCCCTATATGAACGCCATTGTATCATTATACAAGCTTGGTCTATAAACATAGGTCAACAAAGACGGTTATAAGTTGCAAGGGATATGATGCAAAGAACATCTATAGTTTTTATCGCGCTGAGCGCATTGCTGGTCACTGCTTGCGGCGGAAATAACGATGCAAAACCCACCGCACGCGTGGCAGTAACCAGCGATCAACCTACCTTTGTTGACGACCGATCAACCTATAGCAGTGAAGGCTACGTGTTTGATGCGCTTCCAGCCCATCTTATTGATCAACCTGTTACCATTGCTATTATGTTACCCCTAAGTGGCAACAACGCCCCCCTAGGTGAGGCCATGCTAAACGCCGCGACCATGGCGCTTATTGATGCTTACGACGAACGCTTAACACTTCTACCATTTGACACCAAAGGTACATATGCCGGCGCGGCAGCGGCGGCAATTGCTGTGGTTGACGCTAATGTAGATGTGGTGCTTGGGCCCCTGTTTGGTGCGTCTATGGAAGCCGCAGGGCCCATCATAAATGATGCAGGTTTACTGCTCATCGGTTTTTCTAGTGATAGCGCAGTGGCACGGTATGACCGCTTCACCATGGGCTTCACGCTGGAAAACGAAGTTGACCGCGTTCTGTCATATAGCGTCGACCAAGGCCACACACGCTTCGCGGCTCTTTTGCCTGAAGGTGTATACGGCAGACGCGCTGGCTCCACATTTGGGGATATCATCGAGCAAAATTTCGTTGAGCTAACAGCACAAGAGTTTTACCCACCTGATGCATCACTGGTCTTTGACCCCACAGCACGTCTAGCCAACTACGCGGTTCGTAAAAAGGCCATGGACAATGAGCTTTCCGCCTTAAGGGCGATTGAAACTGACATGACCGACGACATCGCTGACGAGCTTGAAAAACAAGAAGTGATTGGAGAGCCTGATTTTACAGCTGTGCTAATCCCTGAGGGCGGTGACCTGCTACGTACTATTGCGCCGCTTTTGCCTTTTTATGAGGTGGACCCGCTGAAAGTTCAGTTTTTAGGCACAGGTCTTTGGAATGATCCGAGTTTGATGAATGAACCACCGTTACATGGTGGTTGGTTTGCAGCACCAGACCCCAATGAGCCTAATGCATTTTTTGAGCGATATCGCAGCAGCTTCATGAGCCCAGCTCCGCGTATCGCGACCATCGCTTATGATGCTACCGCTCTGGCCGCCCACCTGGCGCGCAACCCCATTGTTGAAGAGCGCTTCACCAGCGAAGCGTTACTCGCAGCAGAAGGTTTTAAGGGTATTGATGGCTTGTTTCGCTTTAAGCGCAATGGTCTCGCAGAGCGTGGTTTAGCTATTATTGAAATTTCCAGAGGCGGCTTCAACGTGATAGACGCAGCGCCAACCACATTCTCACGCTTTTAAGTCAGTAATTTACCCAAAATGAAGTTGAGCAAGGGCTGTCCTTTTGAGGTCAACGTCAAATGACTATCACTAACGGCAATATGGCCTGAGCTCTCAAGATCAATGAGCGCTGATGAGCTCAAGCGATCCCGCAAATCAAAACCAACAAGTGATTTTGTTAGCGCCAAGTCTAATCCATCGGTTAAGCGCATCCCCATCATGATGGTTTCTACTGCGCGATCTTCTGCGCTGACCGCACTATGGCTTTCCATACCACAACCAAGTTGTTCCACAGCTTCCAGCCAGTTTTCGGGCCGTTTAATTTGCTGATGGGCAGTAAGGTCCTGATCTTTACTGGGCAAGCGTCCATGGGCACCCGGGCCAATACCAATAAACGGCTGCCCGCGCCAATAGGTCAAATTATGTTCTGATTGCTCACCTGCGGCTGCATGGTTTGATATCTCATAAGCCGGCAAACCCGCAGCTGCTGTCATCTCCTGCGTGAGACTGTACAGCGCTGCTGCATCTTCTTCGTTTGGTAGGCTAAATTTTCCGCGTTTAAACTGATGATAAAAGGCAGTGCCCTCTTCAATGGTTAGCTGGTAAAGCGACATATGTCCTTTTGCCATAGCAAGCGCCTCACTAAGTTCTGTACGCCAAGCATCCAAACCTTGCTCAGGCAGAGCGTAAATTAGGTCAAAGCTAACACGGTCAAAAGTTTTACGGGCAATCTCTAAGGCTTCCTTCGCCTCACCAACATCATGCAAACGACCTAAAAACTTTAGTGAATCATCCCTGAGCGACTGCACCCCAAGCGACACGCGGTTAACGCCCGCATCGCGGTAGCCTTTAAATCGCCCAGCCTCCACCGAGCTTGGGTTGGCCTCCAGCGTTACTTCAATATCGTTTGTCGGCGCCCAGTGATGTTTAATGCGCTCGATCACCGCCGCTGTGGTCTCAGCTGACATGAGTGACGGCGTACCACCTCCAAAGAAAATGGATCGTGCGTTTAAGTTTGGGTAGCGCTCTGCAAACCAGTTTATTTCAGCCAGTAACGCGTCACGCCAGCGTGCATCATCCACCGTGTCACGCACATGACTATTAAAGTCGCAGTAAGGGCATTTTTTTAGACAAAAAGGCCAGTGCACATATATGGCAGCGGCCCCTGCATCAGAATTTACAGATAAATCTGATATCTTAGGCAGCATCAAAACACGCTGCGATAAGTTGGGTAAAGGCATTGGCACGGTGGCTCATCGCGTGCTTGAGAGCAGGGTCCATCTCAGCAAACGTGAGGCTTTTTCCATCCGGCATAAAAATTGGATCATAACCAAAGCCTTTGTCACCGCGCATAGGCCACGTTAGGGTGCCAAACACCTTACCAAGGAAGGTTTCCATATGTCCATCAGGCCACGCAAGTGTGAGTGCGCAAGTGAAATTAGCACTGTAATTTTCCTCACCCTTTTCATTAAGGGCGACGATTACTTTTTCCATGGCGACATTAAAGTCTTTGCTCTCGCCTGCCCAACGCGCGGAGTAAATACCAGGATCACCACCAAGGCCATGGACCTCCAAACCGCTATCGTCCGCAAGAGCTGGTAGCCCTGAAGCCTTCGCGGCAGCTAGTGCCTTAATTTCAGCATTCGCCTCAAAGGTGAGACCATCCTCAACCGGCTCTGGCAGGCCAAGCTCGCCCGCTGAGACAGCCGTAACACCAAAAGGTGCTAGGAGAGCATTTATCTCACGCACTTTGCCTTGGTTATGGCTCGCGATCACAATTTTTTGGCTTTCAAATTTACGCGCCATGATACCTGCTTTCTTATTTACTCTTGCTAAACAATCCCTTCTCTACACATACTCACCGTGATTGGGGTTTGTGTTTTGATTTTTTGGAGTAGCTCTTATGAGTAAACTTATTCTTCTACTTTTATGTTTCTTCTTACCACCAGTTGCTGTTTTCTTCATGAAAGGCATCAGCAAAGAGTTGATAATTAGTATTATATTAGCATTTTTCTTTTACGTACCAAGTCAGCTTTACGCTCTCTATCTGGCGCTTAAGTAAGCGCTTTTTTCTGAGCAGTACCAATCTCGTCGCAGCCAATGCGCGCGAGACGCAGCAGACGCAAGAACTCTTCTTCCGAGAAGGGTTCTTCTTCTGCTGTACTCTGAATTTCTACGATGCCGCCGCGGCCGGTTAACACAAAGTTCGCGTCTGTTTCGGCGTCGCTATCTTCTGGATAATCTAAATCCAACACCGGCGTACCTTTATAAATACCACAGCTGATCGCGGCTATACTGTCGGTTAGTGGCATTTCTTTAATAATGCCTTGTTCCATCATCCAGTTGAAACACATCTTAAGCGCCACATAGGCGCCAGAGATAGACGCTGTTCGTGTACCTCCGTCCGCTTGAATAACATCACAGTCGAGGCGTACTTGCTTTTCATTCATTTTAGTAAGGTCAACAACAGCGCGCATGGAGCGACCAATAAGTCGCTGAATTTCTTGCGTGCGGCCTGATTGTTTGCCTTTAGCCGCTTCGCGGTTCATACGCGAATGGGTGCTGCGCGGTAGCATGCCATACTCAGCCGTGACCCAGCCCTTACCTGTATCACGCAACCACGGTGGTGTACGGTCTTCAAAGCTGGCGGTGCACAGAACATGCGTATCGCCAAACTTAACGAAGCAGCTACCCTCAGCGTGGGTTGAAAAGCCAGGGATCATTTCAATGGTCCGCATTTGATCTGGTGAACGGCCTGATGGGCGCATAGTTTTTTCCTTTACCAAAATATAAAATTCGCTTTCCTTCTTAGAGCATTGACGGATGGGGGGTAAGCTTTTTATGCTTAAGTTATGAATTTAAACCATTTAAATACTCGTAATCGTGAAATTTTTCGCCGTATCGTTGAAAACTATTTGGAGACGGGTGACCCCATTGGCTCCAAGTTTTTGTCAGAACAAGGCAAAATAAACGTGTCATCTGCCACCGTGCGTAACGTAATGGCGGACCTTGAGAGTGCTGGACTTATTGTGGCACCGCACACATCGGCTGGCCGCATACCAACCGACCTTGGCTTGCGTTTGTTTGTAGACGGCATGATGGAAATGGGCAACTTGAGCACAGGAGAGCGCGCTAGTATTGAAGGAAAATGCAATAGCACCGGCACGCTCATCGATGATGTGCTGGAAAATGCCACGCGCACACTGTCGGGCCTATCGCACTGTGCCAGTGTTGTGATGGTACCCAAAAGCAATCTTGCTATTCGCCATATTGAATTTGTGCCTTATAGCGCTGAGCAGGCACTTGTGGTTTTGGTCACCGAAGATGGCTCTATTGAAAACAGGCTGATTAACCTGCCGCTTGGGTTGCCCTCGCATGCGTTGGTAAGTGCGAGTAACTATTTAAACGCGCGCCTGCAGGGCCGCACCATCGATGAAGCGCAGATCATAGTACAAAAAGAACTTGCCGCGCACCAAGCTGAGCTGGACGCACTCACCGCCCGCGTGGTTGAGGGTGGCCTCGCTGTTTGGACGGGAGAAGCCACCGCGCAGCACTCGCTGATGGTCAGTGGCCAAGGTAATCTCCTTAACAATATTGAGGCCGAAGCGGACCTCGTGCGGATCCAACATCTATTTGATGACTTAGAAAACAAAAAAGAGCTTTTAAATTTGCTCTCGTTGGCGCAAAAGGGCAGCGGCGTGAAGATGTTTATCGGGGCTGAAAATAATTTATTTTCACTTTCGGGTTCATCTTTGGTTGTGGCTCCCTATATGAAGGGCAGCGGTAATGTTGTTGGCGTGATCGGTGTGATCGGCCCAACACGCCTAAACTATGCAAGAATTATCCCGATGGTGGACTATACGGCAGAGGTCGTAAGCCGCAATTTATAAGGGTTTGGAGTGAATTTGATATGAGCGAAGAGAACAATAACCAAGAGCAAGAAGAGATGGTAAACACCCCCGAAACTGCCGCTGAGCCAGGCACTGACTCTGGCGAATCAGCAGCAGATACCGAATTTGTTGAACCAAAAGCAGCCGTCGAACCAACCGCTGAAGAGATAATTGAGAAATTAAATGCGGAAGTTGGCAACCTAAAAGACCAGCTACTGCGTGCCCGTGCGGAAACTGAAAATGTACGCCGTCGCGGCGAAAAAGATCGCAATGAAGCAAATGCCTATGCAGCTACCGGATTTGCCCGCGACATGCTCACCGTCATCGATAACTTCACCCGCGCACAAAGCGTCTTGCCTGAAGAGATTGCAGACGACCTGAAAGCCTATGTGGAAGGTGTTGACCTGACCCACCGTGAGCTTCTGAAAATATTTGAGCGTCACGGCATCACGCTTATCGACCCTGAACTTGGTGAAAAGTTTGATAGCAACCTGCATCAAGCGATGTTCGAAATGCCAAGCGAAGAGTATCCGTCTGGTACTGTCGCCAATGTGGTGGCACAAGGCTATCAGATCAAAGATCGCCTTCTCCGCGCTGCTATGGTTGGTGTGGTTAAGAAGTAAATTAGCCGCAATATAGAATGATAAAAGCCCGCGTTTTTCGCGGGCTTTTTGTTTTATAACCCGTTGAAAAACCTTCCAAACGGAATGCCCGCTGAACAACTAATGTCTTTGCCTTGATCGCAGTCATAAAAACTAAAGCTTGTCGCCTCCGCGCGTCCAACGATATGTGCCATTGGGATTGGCCCAAGGTCAGCGCGACTATCGTTTGAGCGGTCACGGTTATCACCCATCATAAAGAAGTGGCCCTGTGGCACCACAATCAGCGGAGTATTGTCAAGCCCGTCACGATCACTCATTTCATAGATACGGTGGACAACACCGCCCGGTAGCGTCTCGTCATATTCTGAAACGGTAGTTGGTGTGCCTTGATAATTGGTATAGGTCACCTCGCGCACAAGTGTGCGCTCGACCAACGCACCATTGATGTACAAACGACCCGCGGTCACTTGAATGCGATCACCCGGCAACCCGATGGCACGTTTAATGATGTCAGTACCACCGTTTTGTGCTGGGTCAGTAAAGACCACAACATCGCCGCGCTTGGGTGGGTCTGCCAAAACCCGCCAATCGCCGACAGGTGGATCAAATGGCAGCGAGTATTTTGAGTAACCATAAGCAAATTTAGACACCACGACACGGTCGCCGACCTCAAGGGTTGGTTCCATGCTGCCCGATGGGATATGAAAGCTTTGATATCCAAAGGACGTGAGTACTGTAAAAAACAGTATGAAAAACAATACATCTTTGATGAAGGTTTTGGCGGCAATTGCCATGTGGCTCGCTCCTTATTATTACTCGCGCTTTTCTACGCGTTACGAAAGAGGAGTGTATACAGCCCGCGAGTTTATTCAACATCCCTTTGGGCTAAAATGCCCCCATAAAGCGATAAATTGAGAGAAATGTAGGTTTTTTTGTAAAAAAGATGAGATTTATTGCTTGAAAGCCTTGGCAAGGGGCCTCGCCTTACCTATATACCCCCTGAACGGGGCCGATGGCGTGCATTTATAGCCGCATAGGAGCCTCACATTAAAAGACGAAATGGGATGTTGGGCGGTGCCTTAGTGGGCCTCCAAAATCCGCAGTTAAGAAAGTTAAGTATCATGGGTAAAGTTATTGGTATCGATTTAGGCACGACAAACTCTTGTGTGTCTATCATGGACGGCAAAGAGCCGAAGGTTATTGAAAATGCTGAAGGCGCGCGTACAACGCCGTCAATGGTTGCTTTCACAGATGACAGTGAACGTTTGGTTGGGCAACCTGCTAAACGCCAGGCGGTAACAAACGCTGAGAACACATTGTTCGCTATCAAGCGTTTGATCGGCCGCACATTTGCAGATCCAGCAACCAAAAAAGATGCTGAGATGGTGCCATACAACATCGTGAAAGCCGACAACGGCGACGCATGGGTTGAAGCGCACGGCGAAAAATATAGCCCAAGCCAAGTATCCGCTTTCATCCTTCAAAAAATGAAAGAAACTGCAGAAACTTATCTTGGTGAAACAGTAACCGAAGCGGTTATCACTGTGCCTGCATACTTTAACGATGCACAGCGCCAAGCAACCAAAGATGCTGGTAAGATCGCAGGTCTTGATGTTCTTCGTATCATCAACGAGCCAACAGCGGCTGCTCTTGCATACGGCCTAGACAAAGGCGACGGTCAAACCATCGCTGTTTATGACCTTGGTGGTGGTACCTTCGACGTATCTATCCTTGAAATCGGCGACGGTGTATTTGAAGTAAAATCAACCAACGGTGATACATTCCTTGGTGGTGAAGACTTTGACATGCGCCTTGTTGATTATTTCGCAGACGAATTTAAGCGCGAGCAAGGCATGGACCTACGCGGTGACACGATGGCGCTTCAACGCTTAAAAGAAGCTGCTGAAAAAGCGAAGATCGAACTTTCCTCTAGCCAACAAACTGAGGTGAACCTTCCGTTTATCACAGCTGACGCATCTGGCCCTAAGCACTTTGTGTTGAAGCTAACCCGCGCCAAATTTGAACAGCTTGTTGAAGATTTCGTGAAGCGTACCCTTGCACCTTGTAAGAAAGCCCTCAAAGACGCTGGCGTAACCGCTGGTGAAATTGATGAAGTGGTTTTGGTTGGTGGTATGACCCGCATGCCGAAAATCCAAGAAGTGGTTCAAGAGTTTTTCGGTAAAGAGCCGCACCAAGGCGTGAACCCTGATGAAGTGGTTGCGATGGGTGCTGCTATTCAAGCTGGCGTGTTGCAAGGCGACGTTAAAGACGTTCTCCTGCTCGACGTAACACCGCTCTCCCTTGGTATTGAAACTTTGGGCGGCGTGTTCACACGTTTGATCGACCGTAACACCACAATTCCTACGAAAAAATCTCAAGTGTTCTCCACCGCTGAAGATAATCAAAATGCAGTGACCATTCGCGTGTTCCAAGGTGAACGCGAGATGGCCGCTGACAACAAAGCGCTTGGTCAATTTGACCTAGTTGGCATTCCGCCAGCACCGCGCGGCGTACCACAAATTGAAGTAACCTTCGACATTGATGCCAACGGTATCGTTAATGTGTCTGCTAAAGACAAAGGCACTGGCAAAGAGCATCAAATTCGCATTAAAGGCGATGGTGGTTTGAGCGACGAAGACGTTGAAAAAATGGTACGTGATGCTGAGAGCCACGCGGAAGAAGATAAGGCCCGCAAAGCGCTCGTCGAAGCTCGCAACCAAGCTGAAGCACTTGTTCACTCTGCTGAGAAGAACGTTAAAGAACATGGTGACAAGGTCGGCGAAGACGACAAGAAAGCCATTGAAGACGCAATCGCTGAGCTGAAAACAGCTCTTGAAGGCGAAGATGCTGATGATATCGCTGCTAAGTCTGAAACGCTTGGTGCGGCTAGCATGAAGTTGGGTGAAGAAATTTACAAATCTCAACAAGAAGACGGCGGCGACGATGCGGCACAAGCTGATGCCGCTGCTAAAGCACAAGAAGCTGACGATGATGTTGTTGATGCTGACTTTGAAGAAGTTGACGAAAACGACAAAAAAGATTGATGATCTAACGTAGATCGTTCACATAGATGCGTCGCAGCTGAAAGGCTGCGACGTTTTTAGGTTCTAGGTAAATCAGGGTAGATGATGTCTAAGCAAGATTATTATGACGTATTGGGTGTAGACCGCGGTGCAGATGCAGCCACGCTCAAAAAAGCTTACCGTAAGGCGGCGATGCAGCACCATCCTGACAAAAACCCTGGCAACAAAGAGGCTGAAGCTAAGTTTAAAGACTTAAGTGAAGCTTATGACGTATTAAAAGACGGCGACAAACGCGCGGCCTACGACCGCTTTGGCCATGATGCTTTCGAGCAAGGTGGTATGGGTGGTCGTGGCGGCATGGGTGGCATGGGCGGCGGCCAAGGTGGCTTTGATTTTGCCGATGTCTTTGAAGAGTTTTTTGGCGATATGATGGGCAGCCGCGGACGCGGTGGTCGTGGTGGGCGCGGCGGGCAAAATGCTCCACAGCGCGGCGGTGACATTCGCTTCAACCTTGAAGTAACATTGGAAGAAGCTTTCACTGGTAAAACTGAGAGCATCACCGTCCCAACATCAGAAGCGTGTGAGCCATGTGACGGCACAGGCGCAGAAGCAGGCAGCAGCCCTGAAACCTGCGACACCTGTGGTGGTCACGGCAAAGTGCGAACCAGCCAAGGCTTTTTCACGGTAGAACGCGCCTGTCCTCGCTGTAATGGTGCTGGTCAAGTTATCTCATCGCCTTGCGATGACTGTGGAGGCGCTGGTCGTGTCGCTAAACAGAGAAGCCTCAGTGTTAAAATTCCAGCCGGTGTCGAAGAAGGCACACGCATTCGCTTAACCAGCGAAGGTGAGGCTGGCACACGCGGCGGACCTGCCGGCGACCTTTATATCTTTATGTCAGTATCAGCACACCCGCTGTTTCAACGCGACGGTGAAATGCTCTTTTGCGCGGTGCCTGTACCAATGGTTAAAGCCACACTCGGTGGTGAGATGGACATTCCAACTGTCAACGGCAGACGCACACTTCTCAAAATTCCTGCCGGCACTCAGTCTGGTCATCAATTCCGTTTGCGCGGCAAAGGTATGCCGTCACTGAATGGATCTATGTCGGGTGATATGATCATCGAGGCCAATGTGGAAACCCCTGTGAACCTCACCAAAAAACAACGGGAAATTTTGGAAGCTTTTGCAGAAGAAGGCGGCGACAAAATTAACCCGCAGCACGAAGGCTTCTTTGCAAAGGTAAAAGACCTTTGGGATGAGCTTAAGGACTAGTTAGCCCTGATACGGTTTAATGAGATAGGCTTCAATGAGGCTACCAATTTCATCAATTAGGCCCAACGCTTTTATTTCATCCTCTTCTTCGATCGCCTGATCAATTAGCACTGAAAAACTAGATACCGCTGTTTTCAACACCATTTCGCGGCGTGCTGCTGGAATTTTTCCAGATGAACGATCCATCAACATTGAAATGATAACCGCGAGGCCGCTTGTTTCGTCAGGCACAACTTCCCACAGAGCGTGGTTGTTGTTGTACCAACGCGTTAACGGTAAAAATGATGGGTGCCTGTGCGCACGTGACCAAAAAGAATGCAAAAGCTGGCGGTTATGCGCACCCCAATTGAACCCTTTACCAAGAGCTGTTACTTCATCAAAGGAGGCGCCCACCACTTCTTCATAAGCACTGATGTACAATGAGCGCAGCAGCTCTTCGCGATCTTTAAAATATTGATATACTGAGCCCACAGGGATACCCGCACGGACCGCGATCGACCGAGTGTTCACGGCATTCGCACCCTCTTCCAGCACAATCTCACGCGTGGCCTTAAGAATAAGCGCGACACGTGCCTGTGCGCGTGCTTGACGTGGAACGCGCCTTGAGGGGGCTCTCACATTTGTCAATTTTGTTCGGTCATCAGGCATAATGTTTAGTAACACCTTATTTTACTTCGTTTTGCAAATCATAATAGCAACGGTTTTCACTTGCAATTAAAATGAATGTTGTTCATTTTAGCTTGATAGTCATGTTTCAGATGTGGGATCAGGGGCGCGTGATAGTTTAAATAACAAAAAATACCTATGTATAACAGGTGCTTGGCGGCTCTTTAGTCAATAGCTTCAACAATATATACGGTAAAATCGGAGGGGTATATCATGACAGTTTGGACACAAACTAGCAAAGTGTTTGCGGGAACCAGTTTACTGGCACTAATGATGGCAGCACCAGCTGCTGCACAAGACGGCGCTACAAAAAAGAAGAGCGGCACACTTGAAGAAATTATTGTAACCGCACAAAAGCGTGAACAAAGCATGCAGGAAGTGCCAATTGCGATCACCGCTTTCTCAAGCGATACGATCGACAAGCTCGCAGCCGAAGATATCTCTGATCTCTCAATTTTCACACCGGGCATGACCGCAGGCTCTGGTACCCAGCCCGGCTTTAAAATTCGCGGCATTCAAACCTCTGACTTTGGCGTGGGCACAGACCCCGCCGTTGGTGTTTATGTGGACGGTGTTTATGTGGCGCGCTCAGGTGCAGCCGTGACAGCTTTTTCAGATGTTGAGCGGGTTGAGGTTCTGAAAGGGCCGCAAGGTACGCTCTTTGGTCGTAATACTGCCGCTGGTGCCATTGCTATTCATACCAACAAACCTGAAATGGATACTACAGAAGGCTTTTTGAACGCAAGATACGGCCGCTACAACAAGCGCCGCGTCGAAGGCATGTTAAACATTCCGCTCGGAGATACGCTCGCACTACGCGCCAACCTTGTTATTAACAAGCGCGACGGTGTGGCGAATGACTACATCACTGGCGAAGATTATGGCCGTGAAGACAATGACACAGGTCGCATTCAACTGCGCTGGGAACCAAGCAATAAAACTGCGGTTAATTTTGCGTTTGAGTTTGACGCAACTCACACAGACGAAGGCGGCTCACCTAATGTTGGCCTGAACAATGGTCAATTTATGTTTGCGCCAAACGTAGGGTTTGTTGGACAGACACCACTTGGTGCAGATTTCTTTGCACCAACTTTTGGCTTGAGCGCATCTGACCCTATTGAGCTTTTAGAGGCAACCTTGGCAGCGGTACCACTGCAAGCCTTCTATGCACAGTTTGCGCCAGCGGGTTATACGCCGTCTGACGCTACTGCCACATGGGATGTTTTCCGTGACCCAACAACACCGGGCGGGGCGGATCATTTTGGCCCAATCACCTCGGACATTGGTAATGGTAACGAAAATCGCACACTGCAAGGCTACAATCTTACCATCACCCATGACATGGACTGGGCAACGCTCACATCTATTTCAGCCTACAAATCTTTTAAAACCAATAACTTACAAGATGAAGACGGCACCAACCAAGCGGCCTTCTACTTCGACACTGATAACATTGAAGACAACAACCACTTCTCGCAGGAAATCCGCTTAAACGGCGTGAAAGACAATATCACTTGGGTGGTTGGTGCCAGTTATTATACTGAAAATGCCAAGCAAACTTCTTCCACCCACCTCGCAACTGAGGCCTTGGACACGCTTGCTTATAACCTTGGCATCACGCCGGGTATCGTAGCTGCAGGCTTTAATCCGCTAGACGGCATTAACGCATGCGAATCTATGTTCCTCGATAGCCTAGGTGGTTTTGTTAGCCTGAACGCAATGCCGCTTGAATGTTTGAATCCAGCGCTGGCGGGTGTTGGCTCGATGGAAGACCTTGCCAACGCAGTATTTTCTAGCATGGACGGTGCTGTATGGACTGAAGATATGCACGGCGTCGGTGATTTTGAAGCCAAGGCTGTTTTTGCTGACATCACTTTTGCAGCTAGTGAGAAATTAAACATCTCGGTTGGTGCGCGTTATACAGAAGATGTAAAGCAGTGGCAGTGGATCAACGGTAACAGAGAAATTTCTAATTATGGCTCACTCAACGTGCCAGCTGGCGAACCGCTTTCCTCTACATTAGAACTTGGTTTGGGTTTTGGTACACCAGGTGACGGCGTCTTTAACGTCGCTGATCTGCAAAACGCTGTGATCAACAACGTGTCATTTGCAGCGGGTCTCACACCCTATATTCCGTTCCCGGCAACCTATGATGTGATCTTCCCAGGTGCTGCAGACCTAACCCGCAAGACCAAATGGACCAACTTTAGTCCACGCGTTGTTGTTGATTACTCTGTCAACGATGACCTTATGCTTTTCGGCTCTTACGCGCTCGGCTACAAAGCTGGCGGCTTCAACTCCGTTGAAATTGACTCAGAGTTTGAAAATGAAAAAGTTTGGAACGTTGAGCTTGGTATGAAGTCTGAGTGGTTAGCTAACACGCTTCGTGTCAACGCCTCTGTATGGAGATACAAATACAACAACAAACAGTTCACCAGCATTCAACCTATTGCGGGTAGCTTGCTGCCAAACTATTTAACACAGTCAAACGATGTGACAGGCAAGGGTGCTGACCTTGAGGTTTTATGGATAGCACAACCAGGCCTAAGCTTTTTTGGTAACGCCGCGTATCAAGATATCCGCTGTGTAGAAAACTGCGGCACATACAATATTGGTGGAGTCATAACCTCACGGGACGGACAACCAACAGGTGAACCAACCTTTGCAGCAGCCTTCGGTGCAGACTATTCAATATTTATGGACGACAACAGCTCTGTGGCAATTCACGTTGACCATACCTATACCTCTGCCAACCGCACCAATGCTCTATGTTTGGCAAACAGCACCTGCGGCGTCGTCACACTTGGCGATGTCACATGGGATACGCGCTCAAACAAACAGTCAACCAACGCACGGATCAGCTGGGTTGATAAAAACGAGAAATACAAAGTGTCCATGTTTGTTCAAAACATGTTTAACAACAAATACCTCGGCGGCGGCGGCAGTATTGCTTTCAATGAGCTAGGCACATCTAAATCTCGCCTACCGCTTGGCTCCACTTGGGGCATTGATGTGGGTCTTAAGTTCTAAAAACTCACATAATAAAGAAATGAAAGAAGGGCTGGAGCAAATCCAGCCTTTTTTTTGTGCGGTTTTTAGGCCATAGAGTAAGAAAGGCATTTAACGCAGAGTGAAGATTATGAATGATCAGGTAAAAATTGGTGTTGTTGGTTGCATGGGCCGTATGGGGCAAGCGCTTGTCGCGGCTATCGGCGCAGAGAAAAATGCTGTCTTCGCGGGCGGCACGGAAAGCCAAGGCAGTGACCTTATCGGCAGGGCGATTGGCGATACAGGTCTGAGTGTTTCTGACGACCCATCAGCCCTTTTTCAAAATGCTGATGTGGTAGTTGACTTTACTTGCCCAACCGCGACCGTTGCCCACGCAGCTATTGCAGCCAGTAATGGCACTGCGCTTGTTGTTGGCACAACAGGTCTTACAATTGATGATCACGCAGCGCTTGATACAGCCGCTGCAAAAACAGTTATCGTGCAAGCTGGTAACATGAGCCTAGGTGTTAACCTTCTAACCGCGCTTACCAAGCGTGTGGCAGCAGCACTTGATAGCAGCTACGATATTGAAGTCCTTGAAATGCACCACAAACATAAAGTGGATGCACCGTCTGGCACCGCACTCATGTTGGGCGAAGCTGCAGCCGCAGGACGCGGTATTGACCTTGAAACAAATGCTGTAAAAGCCCGCGACGGCATCACAGGTGCTCGCGAAGAAGGCTCCATCGGCTTTGCCACGCTTCGTGGCGGCGGTGTTGTGGGTGATCACTCGGTTATCTTTGCTGGCGAGCACGAACAAATCACCATCTCCCACCATGCAGAAGACCGCGGCTTGTTTGCGGTTGGTGCGGTCAAAGCAGCGCTTTGGTGCGCCAAACAAAAAGCCGGACGCTATGACATGATGGATGTATTGGATATTTAATTTAAAGCTTTTGGCCCTGCAAAAGCTTAGGCAAATCGCCAACGTTTCCGCGCGCGTGTTGCATCATAAAGTTCTTAAGCGGCGGTAATTGATCAGTCACTGCTAAACCGATATCACGCGCCACACGCACAGGTGTTATGTTGTTAGAAAACAAGCGATTTAACACATCTGTAACCGATAGAAGTGCAGCTGTATCCGTCGTGCGCCACTGCTCATATTGTCTCAACACAGTTTTAGAACCAATATTCTGACCTGTACGGTGCGCATCCACTAACACTTCAATTAGTGCTGCCACACCCCTGAGCGCAAGGTTCAGCCCTTGCCCAGCAATTGGGTGCATGCCGTGTGCAGCATCGCCGACCAGAGCGACGCGGTCGTCAACAAAACGTTCGGCGAACTGTAGCGTAAGCGGAAAGGCCCAACGGCCACCAACAACTTTCACACCACCCAAAAAATCACCCATACGGCGCTGCACTTCAGACTGGAAGGCACGATCAGATAGCCCCATGATCGTTTTGGTCAGATGGTCTTTTTCTGTCCACACAAGCGATGCGCGGTTGCCAGTCAGAGGCAGAATAGCAAAAGGCCCTGATGGCAAAAACTTTTCGTGCGCAATGCCGCAGTGCGAGTGTTCAAACTCAACAGCACAGACAATACCATCCTGCTTGTAGCCCCATTTGGTAACCTTAATTCCAGCCCACTCACGGACCATTGAGCCGCGTCCATCAACGCCGAGCAAAAGCGGTGCCTCAACGGTATATCCACCCTCAGTGGTTAGCGTAACTTTGTTTGCGCTGCGGGTTATGTCCTTCACTTTATCAGGCGCAATTAGATTGATGTTATCAACCTCACTCAAGCGCGCATAAAGGGCGATCCGCGTGTGGCGGTTCTCTAACATATGACCAAGCGGCCCCTCGCCGAGATCTTCGTGATCAAGATGTGTGTGTAATAAACCAGGGCCGTCGGTTACCCGCACTTCTAAAATAGGTTGTGCATATGGCTCCATATGGGGCCAAATATCCAACGCTTCAAAAAGTTGGCATGTAGAATAAGAAAGGGCACAGGCACGGCCATCAAAACTTTCAGCTGTGGTTGTGTCAGCTGCGGCTATATCAATAACCGCCACCTTCATGCCGTTTGTTGCGAGGCCAATGGCTGATGTTAGGCCAGCCATACCCCCTCCAACGATAACAACATCTGCTTGAATGTCTTTTTCCTTACCCATTTCACAGGTCCTAAATCACTTAATATACGCCTTTGACGCTATCCCTAATGTCTTGAGCTGTCCAGCCTATCTCACCATGCTTTGCTATTATATTATCAAAAGGAACGGCTAAGGCTTGTATGTCATGCGCGGCGAGGCTAAGATTCCTTTCATTAGAGACAGTTCGGCCCAGCAAGGGGAGATATAAGACCGTGGCGAAAAAGGCAGCGAAAACCAAAAAAGCAGCACCAGCGAGTAAGAGCAAAGCCTACACAGCACCGCTGCTGCCCGAGTCGATGACGCTTTTCATGCGCCGTGCACTGTGGCGGGGTATGGGGCTAGCCCTTGGCCTTATTGGTGTCGCGGTTATCATCTCGCTCGCGAGCTATAACCCCGCTGACCCTAACTTCAACACAGCAAGCAGCAGCATACCAACCAATATGCTCGGTATTTTTGGTGCGCACCTCGCTGACCTGATGTTGCAAACCCTGGGTTTGGCCTCCTATGCTCTAGCACTACCCCTATTTACATGGTGCTGGCGAATAATGCGGCTACGTACCTTGCCGTACTTCTGGATAAATCTAACGCTCATCCCTGTGTCGCTCTTGCTTATCGCGGTTGCTTACGATGCACCTCACGCAACACCCGAGTGGCCTATCCTGCCCGGTTACGGCGGTATGATGGGTGAATGGATCTACCAACAGACCAACACTGTGCTCACTCTTATTGGCCTAAATCTACCAACATGGGTTTTTGCTATTCTTTTTGGTACCTTTGGTATCCTAGCGCTCGCGGGTGCCCTAGGGCTTTCACAGCCCGAGTGGCGTAGTTTGCTTGAATGGACCATATATTACACCCGCCGCACAATCTCTGTTGTTGGCTGGGGCCTTTATGACGGCTATCACTGGATTGTAGGCAAACTGAAGCGCGACAGTTTCGAAAAAGCCAACACCGACGATGAGGAGGATGGCAGCAGTGCTGTTGTCCGCCGTAAAAATCGTGTGGCACCAGAGAAACCAAAAACAGAAAAGAAAAAGCGCGTTCAAACCAAAGCGAAACCTAAAAAGGGTAAACGCGAGCTTAAAGAAGCGCAGCGCACCTTTGATTTGGGAGATTCTTCTGACTTTAAATTACCACCACTTGAGATGCTGTCACCCTCACCGCCCGACAATGATGCGCACCGCCTCAGCCCTGATGCACTTGAGGCTAATGCCCGCATGTTAGAGAGCGTGTTGGATGACTTCGGTGTAAAAGGTGAGATCATTAATGTGCGCCCAGGTCCTGTCGTTACACTTTATGAGCTTGAGCCGGCCGCTGGCGTAAAAGCCGCGCGCGTTATTGGCCTCGCGGATGATATTGCACGGTCCATGTCGGCTATTTCAGCGAGGGTCGCGGTTGTGCCCGGTCGTAATGTGATCGGCATAGAGCTGCCAAACGCCAAGCGCGAAATGGTAGCCGTGCGCGAGCTGTTTGCCTCCGCCGATTTTGAGCAATCTAAAAGCAAACTGCCTATGTTACTTGGTAAAGACATTGGTGGTGAGCCAGTTGTTGCTGACCTTTCATCTATGCCTCACTTGCTAGTGGCTGGTACAACAGGTGCTGGTAAATCCGTTGGTCTCAACACCATGATCCTATCGCTGCTTTATAGCCTAACGCCTGATCAAGTGCGCTTCATTATGGTCGATCCAAAAATGCTAGAACTTAGTGTTTATGAAGGCATTCCGCACTTGTTAACACCCGTTGTAACCGAAGCGAAAAAAGCTGTGGTTGCTCTAAAGTGGGCAGTCCGCGAAATGGAAGAGCGTTACCGTAACATGGCCAAGCTCGGCGTTCGCAACCTTGCGGCCTATAACAAGATGGTTACAACAGCCACAGATAAAGGCCAAAAGCTAACGCGCACCACGCAAACAGGTTTTGATAAAGAGAGCGGAAAACCGATATACGAAGAACAGGAATTTGATTTTGAAGCCCTGCCGCTAATCGTGATCGTCATTGATGAAATGGCTGATCTGATGCTGGTGGCTGGTAAAGACGTGGAAGCAACTGTCCAGCGCCTAGCGCAAATGGCGCGTGCAGCTGGTATTCATGTGATCATGGCGACCCAGCGCCCATCTGTTGATGTTATCACAGGTACAATCAAAGCAAACTTCCCAACGCGTATCTCCTTTAGGGTAACTAGTAAAATTGATAGTCGCACGATCTTGGGTGCGCAAGGTGCTGAACAGCTGCTTGGCATGGGTGACATGCTCTTTATGTCTGGCGGTGGTCAGGTTACACGTGTGCACGGTGCCTTCGTCGCCGATGATGAGGTGGAGGAGGTCGTGAGCTTCTTGAAAGCGCAAGGCGCGCCAGCTTATGTCAACGAAGTGACCGAGGAGCCAGAGGAAGGTTTTGATAGTCCATTTATTCCAGGACCAGCTGGTGGCGGCAGTGACACGGGTAATGCCCTATATGACCAAGCGGTAGATATTGTGGTACGCGATCAAAAAGCATCAACCAGTTATATCCAACGTCGCTTAAAAATTGGTTATAACCGTGCCGCTACGCTCATTGAAGAAATGGAAGAAAATGGTGTTATCAGCTCTGCGAACCACGCAGGTAAACGCGAGATTTTAGCACCCAGTCACGAAGATGAGTTTTAAGCTAGCGTTCACACTGGGTTCAGGCCGGTCTGCCACACTCTGATCATAATCAAAATTAATAGTGAGACTTATGCGACAGATCATTACCATTCTTTGCCTAGGCTTTTTGGCCTTTCTCCCTGCAAGTGCGCAAGATGCGACCTTGCCGCCAATGCCCGCGCCCGTAAACATTGAAAAAAACACACAAATGGCAGCCTTTCGTCAAGTGAGTGCTTATTTTAATGCAGTGAGCACGCTGCAAGCAGGCTTCATTCAACGCAGCGCGGATGGCGCCCAAATTCGCGGTACTCTATCGCTTGCTAGACCCGGTCGTGTCCGGTTTGATTATGGTATCGATGCTACACTATTGGTGGTTGCTGACGGTGAAACCCTTAATTTGGTTGATTATGAAGTGGGCAAGGTAAAGCGTTGGCCCGTTGCTGACACGCCGCTTAAAGTTCTGCTCGGCAATGCCACAGACCTAACCAGCGCAGGTACGACAATTATCCCTGCGCCAAACGGTGACGAAACCCTCATCGCGGTAGTGGCAAGCAACCCTGAAAAGCCCAAACAGGGCGAGGTCACTCTCTATTTTCGCAAAACCCCAAACGGCGCTGCTGGGTTACGCTTAGAGCGCTGGCAGGTTTTGGATGCTAAGCACCAAATAACCACGGTGACGCTGGTAAACCACATGCTAAACAACCCGTTGGACGCTAAGCTTTGGGCTTACGTTGACCCGCGCGGCATTGCTAAGCGCCGACGCACCCGCAGGTAACCACTGAAGACTTGCCAAAAGCCGCTTTACCCTATAGGCAGAAGCCATGACAGATGATTTTGAAGATGACGAGGTCTTTGACCAATATCCCCAACTTGCGGTCTTGCCGCCCCTTATTAAGCTAGCCAAAAATGTGCGCTGGTTTCAAACGGTAGGTGAGCGCTTGCCTGATGAAACACGTGCACTGGCTGAAGACTACTGCTTAGGCCTTGGCTTTCCTGAGGCGACGCCTGCTATCTTAGGCTTGTGGGCAGACGCGGCCTCCGCTGCAGAAACGCTAGACTACAACAGTCCAGCGTGGGAAGCGGAAGAGCAGATGCGCGCGGCGCTAACCAGCGAAGTTTCCTTGCAAATAGACGAAGAAACCCTCGAGTTTATTTTTAACCATATCGCGAATGAGGTGCTTCAAGCTGCCACATTAGGTGCCGAAGAGGTGGCTGACTTTTTGCGCATAGATGACAAAGAATTTGTGCAAGCTGCCGCAGGGTCTGCGGTGCAAGCTGTTCACCTTGCAGCGCTTGTTTTGCTAGCGGGTGAAGACGAGAGCCACCCATTTGCTGTGCGCTTCCACATCTTTGAACAAGGGCGCTGGCCTCTCGGCATCACTGGCAGCAGTTTTAATATTTTTTAAGGGTAAGAGCTATGCGTATTGTTACTTGGAATATCAACTCAGTCAGAGCTCGCCTAGCGCGGGTTGAAGAGTTTTTAACCGCCTACCAGCCTGATGTACTGTGCTTGCAAGAGACCAAAGCGCAAGACGAGCATTTCCCCAGAGAGTTTTTTGAAGACCTCGGCTACCCGCATCTCGCGATTCGTGGCCAAAAAAGCTATAACGGCGTGGCTATCATTTCAAAGGTGCCCTTTGAGAGCACGGACCATATCAACTGGTGCGACAAGGGCGATGCCCGCCATATAGCAGTGACCCTTAAAGACGGGCCAACCGTGCATAACTTTTATGTGCCAGCTGGCGGCGACAAGCCCGATCCAGAAATTAACGAAAAATTTGCGCATAAAATGCAGTTTATGGATGAGATGACCGCATGGTCAAAAACCATCGATACACCGAGCATCTTGGTGGGCGACCTTAACGTCGCTCCGTTTGAAGAAGACGTTTGGGACCATAAGAAACTATTGAAAGTAGTAAGCCACACCCCAATTGAGGTGGATAAGATGGCAGAGATGGTAGCAGCCCACGACTGGGTTGATGTTATGCGCCGTATTGTGCCTCTACCTGAAAAACTGTTTAGCTGGTGGTCATACCGCTCAAAGGATTGGCACGCATCTAACTATGGTCGCCGTTTGGACCATGTGTGGGTTAGCCCTTCACTGGGCGAAACGGCAACGCACATGGAAGTTGTGCTAGAAGCTCGAGGCGGCGAGAAGCCCTCTGACCATGCGCCTGTAGTAGTAGATTTCAAGTTTTAGATCAGTTGCCGAGGCGGTAACCTTCGCTCTCTGTTATCACGATAGTAGACACGCCTTTGACAGGCTCAATCTTTTGACGCAAGCGGTAAACATGTGTCTCTAAGGTGTGTGTCGACACGCCCGAGTTATAACCCCACACTTTATCAAGCAGTTCATCTTTACCAACGGGACGGCCCTCTGCCTTATACAGATACTTAAGCATCGCGGTTTCTTTTTCGGTCAGGCGAAGCTTTTCGCCCGAACTGCGGTCTTCGAGTGTTTTTACTGACGGCTTAAAAAAATAGGGGCCAATGTCAAAGGTGGCATCCTCACTGTTTTCATTTTGACGAAGATGTGCGCGCACTCGAGCCAAAAGAACACCAAACTTAAAAGGTTTGGTTACATAGTCATTGGCCCCAGCGTCAAGCCCCAAGATGGCATCACTGTCAGTATCTACGCCTGTTAGCATAATGATGGGAATGGTCACGCCCGCACGTCGCGCGAGCTTACAAAGTTCACGGCCATCCATGTCAGGCATATCAACATCAAGAACTGCGAGATCAACGTTATTTGTTTTTAAAAACTCTAGGCCACCAGCGCCGTGGTCCTGCTCAAAAACAGTAAAGTCTTCATGTAAACGTAATTGGTCAGCCAGTGCACCTCTTAGGTCGCTGTCATCATCCACCAATAGTATTTTCCTACCAGCCATTTGGCTCCCCTTCGTCATACTCATCATTCCTATGGACTATTTTACACTTTGACAAGGGAGGCCTGTAATATTCCTGCTAAATCCTTTAATGCGCACCGTTTAAAACGGTGACAGAGAAGCAAAACTGTGAGAAAACCAGTGCAAGCATGCTTTTATAAAGGATAAAATGCTATAATGAGTACAAAGACCACAACAACAGCAAGCCGCTTGAACGCGGTTGCGCGCGCGGCAGACGAGCTGCGACGTGGTCAGCCTATTGTGGTAAGCTTGGCCGATAGTGCCCTGCTTGTTATGGCGGCAGAGAGCGCAAATACAGCAACGCTCAATCAATTTGATGTGCTCAAGTCAGGGGATAGCTTTTGCTTACTAAGCCATCACCGCGCCACCAGCTTAAAGATTGCGCCTGAAGATTGGAACAGCGTACGCATCGTGCGCACGAGCTGGATGAGAGCAGCTGATCTTGTGGCGATTGCAGACCCAACTCTGGATCTAAGCAACCCACTTAAAGGCCCTTTTACACGACTGATAAGCGACAAGCCTGAACTTGATGATGCAGCCATCATGCTCCTTAAAATTGCTCGGTTGTTACCAACTGCAATAGCAGCGCCGATACATACTGCTCCAGCTGATATATTAACGGTAAACTCAGATGCAATTGTTAATTACGACCCGGACTTAACAAATGACCTCAGTGAAGTTGCACGCGCTAATGTACCGTTGGTTGATGCTGAAAAAACACAGCTAGTTTCATTTCGTAGCCGCTATGGCGGGCCTGAACATATGGCCATTGTTATTGGTGACCCCAGCACCAGTGAGCCTGTGCTAACACGTATACACAGCGAATGTTTCACAGGTGACCTTCTTGGCTCCCTAAAGTGTGATTGCGGAGAACAGCTACGTGGCGCAATCAAGATTATCGCAGATGCTGGAGGCGGTGTAGTACTATACATGGCTCAAGAAGGGCGCGGTATTGGTCTCATATCAAAGTTAAAGGCCTATGCACTGCAAGGGGATGGCTACGATACCGTGGATGCCAACACGCGCCTTGGTTTTGAGGTGGATGAACGCGCATTCGCACCGTCTGCAAACATGTTAAAAGAGCTGGGCTACCACTCTGTACGCTTAATGACGAATAACCCACTAAAAGTTGCTGGGTTAGAGACCGCTGGCATCGCCATCACAGAACGAGTTGAACATAGCTTCCCAGCTAATCCCCATAACGAACAATATCTAGCTGTAAAAAAGTCTAAAACTGGACATTTGCTTTAATAAAGAACAAAAATGACTACTTGGATTGTAACACAGAATAAAGACGATCAATGTCGCGGTACCCTTACTGGTCCTGACTTTAAGGTCAATTGTGCTCTAGGTAAAAACGGAAGTATTGCCGCTAAAGACAAAACTGAAGGGGATGCCAAAACACCTCTTGGCACCTATCCATTTCGCCGTATTTACTACCGCGCTGACCGTATTCCAAAACCCAGTTGCTTTTTGCCCTCTACAGTGATTGAAAGCGACATGGGCTGGTGTGATGATATCGATGATCCAGCCTATAACTTACCTGTCATATTGCCGTACAAAGCCGGCGCAGAGAGCCTTTATAGAGACAACAACGTCTATAATATCGTTGTGACCATCGGTCATAACGATAACCCCGTCACCAAAGGTAAAGGTAGTGCCATTTTTATTCATATAGCGCGAGACGACTTTAGTTATACAATGGGTTGTATAGCCCTTAAATACAAAGACTTGATAAGTTTTCTCGAAAAACTAAAAGAAGATGATTTGGTTGAAATACGAGCTTATCATAAAGGGTTAGATTAAGAAAACTATGACGACAACTTCAAGTATTTACACCTAAGTTTTACTAAAGTTGGTCCATGTTTTGTCTTAATTCAGAATTTAAGTCGGCTTAAGTGTTACGCTCGCCAAAAATGGCCGTTCCCACACGAATATCCGTCGCACCCATGGATGCGGCCAAGGCATAATCAGCGCTCATTCCCATGGAAAGTCTCGATAGTCCATTTTTTTGTCCAAGCGCCTTCAAAAATGCAAAATGTTGGGCCGCGGGGTCCTCCACTGGCGGAATTGACATTAAACCAACCAGGTTTAATTTCAGCTCATCCCGCACCAAAACCACAAGATCTGATAAGTCGGCGGGTAAAACACCGCCCTTTTGAGGCTCCTCACCTGTGTTTACCTGAATATAGAGCGCAGGAGAGCGCGATTGCTTGGTACATTCTCTGGCAATAGCCCGCGCGAGCTTAGGGCGATCCACGACCTGGATAACATCGAACAGCGCAACAGCGTCCGCCACCTTGTTGCTTTGTAATGACCCGATGAGATGTAACTCAACACTACTGTATTTTTTAGCGTATGATGGCCAGCGCCCCTCAGCTTCTTGGATACGATTTTCACCAAACACACGGTGACCAGCCTCCAGCGCTTCGCTTATCGCTTCTTCGCTTTGACGTTTGCTCACAGCGATAAGCTTTGGTGTTGCAACATCAAGGCCAGCATATGCACAAGCCTCAGCAATTTTCACATCAATTTCTGCTAGATTTTCAGCAACAGTCATTCAAGTACTTTCTTCGGTTTTCCCTCAGCCAGATATATGCTAGCACAAAACAATGTTAGATCGCGGTATGTCATTTTATGCATCAAAGAGCAAGGAGCGCAAGGCTGTGCCTTGCTTGTTTTTTATGACCGACGCTAAACGCATTACAAATCCAGAACATGTCATTACACAGTTGCCTAAGGGCAGTGCCGTTATAATCAGAGATTACGACCTACATGATCGTAAAGTACACGCCGATAAGCTGATCAAGCTCGCCAAGAAGTCTGGGCTTATGACGCTCGTGGCAGGCGATGCTGAGCTCGCACGGCACCTAAAGGCAGACGGCTTACACTTGCCCGAATTTATGTTGTGGCAAGCAGCGGCAAACTATACGGGCTTCACCATAGTCACGGCGTCATGCCACACTATAAGGGCGCTGAAGCGGGCAGCAACACTGGGGGTGGATGCGGCTACCTTCTCACCTATCTATCCAACCGAAAGCCATGTAGGCGCCAAAAATAAGGGTGTATCTTACCTGTCCGCTATCCTAAAAATCCCTCACATTCCAAATGTGATTGCCCTGGGCGGGATCAACGCCAAGAGAGAACGCCTGCTCGCGCGGTTGCCAATTGCCGGCATTGCAGGTATCAGCGGATTTCGAACATAAAAAAGCCTCGTGAAGTCACAAGGTTCCTAAACATTAGTTTTTATACACTTAGTAAGAGAAGCGGCCACCAAGATAAAATGATTGGCCCCATGTGTTTTCTTCACGGTGAAGAAGGCGACCATAATCGGTAACCTTAACGCCAGCCGTAAGACTCATGCGTTTAGAAACACGAACGGCGCCACCCAACTCGAACTGATAAAGCTGCCGTACGCCGTCTGGCAACAAGTCAACACTGGTGCCAACGTCGTAAGTATATTCAGATGCGCCAAGACGGGTCATCCAATTGCGAGAGCGATAACCAAGCCCAACATTAAGGCCGCGGTATCCTTCTTCGATGAAGCTTTCCCTCTCAAGATAGTTCGCATCCAAAACTATACCAGCATACCCCAAAGAAACGCCGAAATTATACTCACGGTCCATCGCAACATCGTCGTTGGCAGTAAGAGCCGGAGAGATTGGCGTTAGGGTTGGAATATCTAAAATATTGTTTACGGCCTTAAGCTCGATGCCTGAGTCCACAGAAAGAGACAGCCCCGAAAGCAGTGGGTTTGCCTTTTCGCCGTCAGTGAGCACAAGGTCAATACCACCAACGCGCGTGAGAAGTGAATCGGTGCGTGTTGTGCCACCGCGAACACCTGAAGCCTTAAGTAAGCGCTCCATTTCAAGCATCGCGTCACTTTTTGCAAGAATATCAAGCTTCAAGCCATCACGCTTTGGTGATTGAAGGCTTAAAAAAGCACCTTCACCATCTTTATTTTTCAATAATTCTGGCGACTCGACCTTAAAAAGGGAGACTTTAGTGGTGTTTTTTCTAACGCGTGGCGCTTTTTCTTCAATGAGTTCAATGGTTGCGGGAGCTACTTTTTTATCAGCATCCTGCAGGGTTAGCGCAGAAGCAGATGTCGACGAAACCCCAGCAACCACAAGGGCGCTGAGTGCAAAAGCCGTAAAGGCGTTTTTGCTATTTCGTTTAATAGACAACACTATTTCTCCATATCGTCATAAATAATCGTCGCGGATCAAAAATATAAATATTTTGACCGCACTTTTTTACACGTAAAAGTCTAACTAGCGAAAAACATACACGCAAGCGCTTTGGTTTTATTTTCACCCTCTGTTGCGTTTGTGCCACGGATTAAGCGGTACATATACAAGAAACCTGCTTGATTTTGGTGCTAAAATACACTTTTTTGTGGGTTCCGGCATATCCGTGGTGGCTTTATAGTGCAACGCCCGCTATAAATCGGCACAAAGTGGCCTTATTTATCGTTAAGGTGACAATGAATTAGTTGATATTTCCTGAGGGGATAACCATGAGAACGACTGCAAAAGGGTTTTACACCAAACTAGCACTGGTGATGGCTGTTACAATGACACTTGGTGGCTGCGGAATTTTCGGCGGCAAAAAAGATGAAAACATCGATGAGCTTGGCTCCCGCACGACAGCTATCGGTGTAAACGGTTATTTATGGCAGGCAGCACTCGATACATTAAGCTTTATGCCTATGGCCCAGATGGACCCGGCCAATGGCGCCATCACAACTGAGTGGTATATCGACCCAAACGTTACAAACGAACGCCTTAAAGTTATGGTGCAGTTCTTTGGTGAAGGCCTCCGCGCTGACGGCGTTCAGGTAACGGTTAATCGCCAAGTTAAACTTAACGATGATTGGGTAACTGCTGCGGTAAAAGCTGCGACAACCCTTGAGATTGAAGAAGCTATTTTGACACGTGCGCGTCAGCTGCGTATCGGCACAAACAGCTAAGTTCGCCGCTCATTATCCCCTTGCGGGGTTTTATACAAACGAACAAGGCTGGCCTAATAGGCTGGCCTTCCGTCATCAAAGAGATAAAACATCATGTCGCGTTACAACGCCAAAGCAACAGAAGCCAAATGGCAAAAGGTTTGGGATAAAGCCGAGAGCTTTAAAACCGACACTCGCTCATCTAAACAAAAATATTATGTGTTGGAGATGTTCCCTTATCCGTCAGGCCGCATTCACATGGGCCACGTGCGCAACTATGCGCTGGGCGATGTTGTCGCGCGCTACCGCCGTGCACAAGGATATGAAGTTTTACACCCAATGGGCTGGGATGCTTTTGGGATGCCCGCAGAAAACGCCGCGATGGAAAACAAGGTGCATCCGGCTGATTGGACCTACGATAATATCGCCAACATGCGTGAACAACTTAAACAAGTTGGCCTTTCAATTGACTGGTCTCGCGAATTTGCGACCTGTGACCCTGAGTATTACGGCAAAGAACAGGAAATTTTCTTAGACTTTTTGGCTCATGACCTCGTTTATAAAAAAGAGAGCTGGGTAAACTGGGACCCTGTCGACAACACCGTTCTTGCCAACGAGCAAGTGATCGATGGCTGTGGTTGGCGCTCAGGCGCACCCGTAGAGCGCCGCAAGCTGGCGCAGTGGTTCCTAAAAATCACTGACTTTGCTGAAGACCTGTTGGACGGCTTAAAAGAACTAGACCGCTGGCCCACTAAAGTGCGCACCATGCAAGAAAACTGGATTGGCCGCTCTGAAGGCCTCAAATTTGACTTTACAGTTAACGGTCGTGACGAAAAACTTACAGTTTATACCACGCGCCCAGACACTATTTTCGGAGCAAGTTTTTGTGCTATCTCAGCCGATCACCCGCTTGCGACTTCGCTGGCTGAGAACAACACTGAGATGACGACCTTCATCGAAGAGTGCCGCAATATGGGCACCACAGAAGAAGCCATCGAAAAAGCTGAAAAGCTGGGCTTTGACACAGGCCTCACAGTGAAGCACCCGTTTGATGATAGCTGGGATATGCCAGTTTATATCGCGAACTTTGTGCTGATGGAATACGGTACAGGTGCCATTTTTGCCTGCCCAGCGCACGACCAACGCGACCTAGACTTCGCCCATAAATACAAACTGCCTGTGCGCCCCGTTGTTGTGCCTGAGGATGAAGACGCCGCGAACTTTGATGTTGGGAATGAGGCTTATGTGGGTGCGGGCGTTATCGCGAACTCAAGCTTTTTGGATGGTCTTGATGTAGAGACTGCAAAGGCCACCGTTATAAACCGCGCGGAAAGCGAAGGGTGGGGTGAGCGCACTGTAAATTATCGCCTACGTGATTGGGGTGTATCCCGTCAACGTTACTGGGGCACACCGATCCCTATCATCCACTGCGGCGAGTGCGGTGTGGTGCCGGTTAACGTGGCCGACCTGCCTGTGGAGCTGCCCGAAGACGTCAGCTTCGACAAGCCTGGTAACCCGCTGGAGCATCACCCAACATGGAAACACACAAACTGCCCTAGTTGCGGCAAAAAAGCCGTGCGTGAAACCGATACATTCGACACTTTCGTTGATAGTAGCTGGTATTTCGCACGCTTCACCTCCACCGACAGTAATGCGCCATTTGACGGTGATGTGGTTAACGATTGGCTACCGGTAAAACAATATATCGGCGGTATTGAGCATGCAATTTTGCATCTTCTTTATGCACGCTTTTTCACCCGCGCGCTAAACCACGTGGGCCGCACCAAGGTAACAGAGCCTTTTGAGGGTTTGTTCACTCAGGGTATGGTCAACCACGTTACATACCGCGACAGCGAAAACAGCTGGGTGTTACCAGAGCTCGTGCGCGAACGCGAAGACGACGGACATTATCGCAGCGATACAGGGCTTGAAGTGACCAAGGGTCGCATTGAAAAAATGTCCAAATCAAAGAAAAACGTCATTGATCCTGATGATATTATCGATCAGTACGGCGCAGACACCGCACGCTGGTTTATGCTGTCAGATAGCCCTCCAGCGCGTGACCTGCTATGGACCGACTCTGGCGTGGAGGGCGCGTGGCGTTATACTCAACGCGTGTGGCGCATTGTGGATGAGGCCGCACCTGGCTTGTCGAAAAAAGGCACGCCTATGCCCGAGGAGCTCAGCGATAGTGCGTTAGCGCTTCGAAAAGCAAGCCATAAGGCCATAAAAAACATCACAGCTGACATTGAAGACCTACATTTCAACAAAGCTGTGGCACGCCTTTACGAATTTACCAACATAATCGCTGGTAAGGCTGAAAGTGTCGGCGCCCCTGAGGCTCTTCGTGAAGCCCTCGAAATACTCGTTCAGCTTATTGGACCGATGATGCCACACTTAGGCGAAGAACTATGGTCTAGGCTCGGCTATAAAACTTTGTTGGTCGACGCACCATGGCCGAAAGCAGAAGAAAGCTTGGCTGTAGACAGCACCATAAAAATGGCGATACAAGTGAACGGTAAGGTTCGTGACTTATTAGAAGTGGCGAGCGACGCAGACGCGAAAGCGTTAGAACAAGCTGCCCTTGCCAGCGACAAGGTACAAAACTTCATCGGCGATAAAACCGTGCGCAAGATAATTGCGATCCCGGGTAAAATCGTCAACATCGTGGTGGGATAATGAAAAAAATTACGGTTATTTCTCTTAGTTTACTATTAGCTGCTTGCGGCTATACACCGCTGTATAAATCTGACGGCCCGTCTGCTGTTTCAGGAATTGCTCAGTTAGAGCAAATAGAAATTGCCCCAATGAAAGACCGCCTCGGACAAGAAATGCAAAACCGTTTACTTGATTTGCTTGGCGGCACAGCAGCACCTAACTACACACTGAAGATTGTCTTGGATGCAAAAACAGAAGGTTACGGCTTTCGCGACGACGCCGCGGTAACACAAGAGCAAGTAACGGTCACCGCCTTTGTGCAGCTTATGGACAACCGTGATGAGAGCATTGCTTTTACCACAACCATCACCGACCGGACCTCTTATGATGTGGTGCTTTCTGATTTCGCAACCGTAACCCAGCGCGACGATGCAAAACGCCGCTTGGTGCGAGAATTAGCAGACCAATTGCATCGCCGACTTGCACTTCACTTTAGAGAGCAATAAGCTCTTTTTATGAAAGCCGCACCAAGAGACATTCAAGGACACATCAGATCTCTCGACCCTAAGTTTCGGGTCGTGCTTATCTTTGGTCGCGATGAAGGCTTGGTCCGCGAATACGGGCAAGACATCGGCAAACAAATTGTGGAAGATTTGAGCGACCCGTTTAATGTTGCCCGTCCTACCATGGAGCAAATTAAATCGCAGCCATCCTTATTGTTAGATGAAGTATCAGCGCTTTCTATGATGGGTGGCCGACGCCTTGTGAGACTTGAAGGTGCGACCAATGACGCCAAGACCGCTGTGCAGTTGGCGCTAGATGATGACGCTGGTGACGGTCTCATCGTGATCACCGCAGGGGATCTCGCGACAAGCTCTGCACTTAGAAAGCTCGCGGAAAAGCACCCCTGTGCTCTGTCAATCGCATGTTACTCTGATGACGCCGGCAATGTGGCGGCGCTTGTCCGCACCATGTTGGACGAGGCAGGCCTCACAGCCACGCAAGACGCCGTGCATTATTTGGTCTCACATTTAGGTAGTGACCGTCAGGTTACCCGCCGCGAACTTGAAAAGCTCGTGCTTTATATGGGCACTGAGGGCGGCCAAGTCTCACTCGAAGATGCGGAAGCTTGTGTTGGAGACAGCGCAGCCCTGATGTTAAGCCATGTTGCAGAAGCAACAACGGGCGGTGACCTTGGCAAGCTGGAGAGTAGTTTAGAACGAGCTTATACTGCCAAAGAAAGCCCCATCGCCATCTTGCGTATCGTTGAAAATCGCCTGGTGCGCATGCATTTAGCGCGCGGCATTATGGAAAAAGAACGCTGCGGGGCCCGTCAAGCCATCGATAAGTTGCGCCCGCCCGTTTTTTATAAAGAAAAAGACGCCCTGAGCAACCAACTAGATCGCTGGAGCCTGGCCAAAATCAACCAGGCCTTGCGGATTTTATCAGAAGCTGAAGCGGACTGTAAAAGCACAGGCATGCCCGCGGAGACCATCACGGCGCGTACCTGCCTACGTCTCGCCCGCGCAGCACGGTAATTAACTTAAAACTTCACCAGAGAGCACTTGGTCAACGAGCGCTATAGTTTCAACAACACCGTAAAGCGCAATAAACCCACCCATGCGTGGACCTTGGCTTTGGCCAAGCAATACCTCGTAACAAGCCTTGAACCAATCGCGCAGATTTTCAAACTCAGCGTCTTTACCTGCTGAATAAACCTCCGTCATGATCTCTTCCGCCGTTTCGCCGCCACTGAGGGCAGATAGACGCTCCCGCAAGCTTTTGAAGGCGATTGTTTCTTGCTCGCTCGGTGCGCGGTATAATTTGGTCGGTAAAATAAAGTTGTCATAATACCGCAGCGCAAAGTCCATCAAGCCGTCCAAAACAGGATAAGTTTCCGCGGTCGCACCCTCAACGTAACGACTAACAAAACTCCATAAGCCTTCTTTGCCGTTAGCGCCCGCAACTGCCACAAGATTTAGTAGTAACGCAAAGCTTACAGGTAGTGGGCTTTCGGGTACGTCACCCGCGTGGATGTGCCACACAGGGTTACGGTATTGATCAATAGGCTCTTGGCTCGGATACTTCTCGAGAAAGGTATAATATTCGTCCACCGCTTTAGGAATGACATCAAAATGCAAGCGCTTTGCTTTGCGCGGACTCTGATACATATAAAGCGATAGGCTTTCAGGGGTCGCATAGGCAAGCCACTCTTCGATGGACAAGCCATTGCCTTTTGATTTGGATATTTTGCCGCCTTCAGCGTCCAAAAACATTTCATAACTGAGTGCTTCTGGCGGTGTACCGCGCAAAACACGACAGATAATTGTGCTGAGCTTTACTGATTCGTCCAGATCTTTTCCAGCCATTTCATAGTCAACGCCCAGCGCAAGCCAGCGCATGGCCCAGTCAACTTTCCACTGACATTTGACGTTGCCGCCTGTAACAGACACAACTTGGCGCTCGCCTTCAATATCATCAAAACCAATAAGGCCTTTTTCGCCATCCACCACATCAACAGGTACTTGCAACACCTGACCAGATTTTGGGCAAAGTGGCAAAAACGGTGAATATGTTTTGCGGCGCTCTTCACCAAGGGTTGGCAACACGACATTGATCACTTTGTCATAGTTGGCGCAAATTTTAATCAGTGCCTCATCGAACATGCCCGACTTGTAACACTCAGTTGCCGAATAAAACTCATGCGTGAAGCCGAACTGGTCCAAAAACGCCACTAGCCGTGCGTTATTGTGCTCGCCAAAGCTATCGTGCGTGCCAAACGGGTCTGGCACCTTGGTCAGCGGCATGCCGAGTGCTGGCTCTAAAAGCTCTTGGTTTGGCACATTGGTTGGTACTTTACGCAGTCCGTCCATATCATCGGAAAAACAGATGAGTTTAACAGGAATATCGCACAGTTCTTGAAAGGCTCGGATTACCATAGATGTGCGCGCAACCTCGCCGAAAGTGCCAAGGTGCGGCAAGCCCGACGGACCGTAGCCAGTTTCGAACAGCACATAGCCCTTTTCAGGCGGTGTTTTCTTATAGCGTTTCACCAACTTTTCGGCTTCTTTGAAAGGCCAGGCGTTGGATGATAGGGCTATAGCTGCATTGTCGGTCATGGTTGGTTCCTTAAACTCAAAATAATAGGCTTGGTTCCTATGCATTTTGCGGGCTTTCGTCAAGCAAAAGCCTCGCAAGGGCTCCTCACTATAGTCGCTTGTTAAATCTTATCCAGTTTTTGCGTTTCTTGGCTTTTCATATCGCCCACATTCGCTAGTCTGTCTTTATATGGAAGATTTAGTGATAAAAGCAGACGCGGAGAGTATCAAGCTCCACATGCTACCCACCCTCGCGGTAGGGCCGTCGGACGCTGTTGTGCTAACATGCGATGGCAGCTTGGAGCACCTTACCCACGACGAAGCCATGCTGGCAGCAACTGAACGTCCGCATATAATGGTCAACACCCCAATGATCGCGCGGCGATTAGGACTGTCTCAGCATGAAGCCTATGATGTGCTCGAGCTTTATGCCTTTACGCGCCCAGCGCGCTACTGCCTACCAACCGTATCGGGCTTATGTGCGGCACTAATGATAAATATTCCAGTGGAGAGCATAGAGGATCAAGCGATTGCAGCTGCAGCTGTTGCCAAGCACTTGATTAGCGAACTAGCGGCTGAGACATACCGCTATCGTGCAGGCGCGACTGCTGTCCTTACATTTATGGCAAAGGGCAACTGGCTGTGGGGGCCGATCGCGCTTAAGTCCGCTGAAACTTATGCTGATCATAGCCGAGAAGATGGCCTGTCTGTATGGATGACGCTGCCTGAGTGGGAGGACGGACCACCAAGCGGGCCTCCGGGTAATGAGTCGGTCAACGGCGATGAGGCAATAGCGGCTCTCACTGAAATGCTAGGTGAAGACGCTGAGGACCGCGCCGAACAAAAGCGCTATGCACAAGCGGCGACCCATGCCTTTTCACCCACAGAAATGTCAGATGGCCCCAACACGCAACTGTTAGAGGCGGGAACTGGTACCGGCAAAACAATGGGCTATATCGCCCCCGCAGCTCTGTGGGCAAAGAAGAACGGCGCACCTGTGTGGCTATCAACCTTCACCAAGAACCTTCAACGGCAAATTGACCAGGAGCTTAGCCGTGTGTGGCCAGATCCGCGCATCAAGGCCAAAAAAGCGGTTATCCGTAAGGGCCGTGAGAACTATGCTTGCTTACTCAACATGGATGAAACATTGCGTGCGGTGATGAGCCGCGCCGGTGGTCGTGACCGTGTGTTGATGGGGTTGGTGCTGCGCTGGGCACGCTATAGCCGCGACGGTGATATGATCGGCGGCGACTTCCCTAGTTGGCTTGGTGGCCATTTTGGTCAAGGGCGCATTTCAGGCCTCACGGACCGCCGCGGTGAATGCCTTTACGCTGCCTGTGCCCACTATAGAAAATGTTTCATTGAAAAAGCAGTGCGCAAAGCCAAGGTTGCCGACCTTGTGGTTGCCAATCACGCGCTGGTAATGGCGCAGGCAGCAAATAGACCCGAAGACCCCGAGCGGCCCCAGCGGATAGTTTTTGACGAAGGGCACCATGTTTTTGACGCGGCTGATAACGCATTTTCACTTAGGCTTTCAGGAATGGAAGGCGCTGAGCTTAGGCGGTGGTTGCGCGGCAAGGAACAGGGTGGCAGCACGCGCGCACGCGGTCTTAAAAACCGTGTGGAAGAATTAATAAGTGATGACGACGAAGCCCGCCAAGCGCTGGATGGTGTTTTGCATGCTGCACGGTTATTGCCTGCTGATAGCTGGATGGCACGCGTTGCTGGCATGGCACCCAACGGTGACTTTGAAGCCTTTCTAGCAAAAATACGCGCGCACGTGATGGCACGAGCAGATACGCGAGGCGCTCACTCGCTAGAGACCCCTGTCAACGACCCAATAGAGGGCCTGATTGAAGCCGCGAGCCGCATTGCTCAAATGCTAAACGATCTCGCAGCCCCCATGACCCACTTAGCTGCGAGGCTCGTTGCCAAACTCGACGAAGAAAGCGATAGCTTAGACAGTAACGAACGGGGGCGTTTAGAAGCCGCCGCGCGCTCGTTAGTGCTCCGCACAGATATGGTTAAGCACTGGGCGAGCATGGCATCATCCACCGGAGGACCCGTCCCTGAAAATTTTGTCGACTGGTTTGAAGTGGAACGTTACGGCAATAGCGAGCGCGATATTGGCCAGCACCGTCACTTCATTGACCCAAGCAAACCCTTCGCCGATGTAGTACTAGCACCCGCAAAAGGGGTTGTGATTACGAGTGCGACGCTTAGAGACAAAGGCGGCGAAGAGGATGATTGGAGCAGCGCGGATATACGCACAGGCGTGCAGCATCTGCTCACCCCGACAAAGCGTTTGAGCGTTAGAAGCCCGTTTGATTATGCAAAGAACACGCGCGTGATTGTGGTGACTGATGTTAACAAGCAAGACCCAGCTCAAGTGGCAAGTGCCTACCGCGAGTTGATGTTGGCATCGGGCGGCGGAGCACTCGGGCTATTCACTGCTATCTCGCGCTTACGCGGCGTTTACAACGAAATAGCTAGCACGTTAGAGGCTGCCCATATCCCACTTTACGCACAGCATGTTGACCCCATAGACACAGCAACGCTCGTGGATATTTTCCGCGACGAGGAGCATGCGACATTGCTAGGGACGGATGCTGTTCGCGACGGCGTGGATGTGCCTGGTACTTCGCTCAGAATGATCGTGTTTGACCGCACACCATGGCCGCGCCCCACACTGCTGCACCGTGCGCGGCGGGCTGCTTTCGGTGGTAAAGCCTACGATGAAATGCTTACGCGCTTAAAAATAAACCAGGCCTTTGGTCGATTGATTCGCACCGAAGAAGACAAGGGTGTGTTCATTATGCTCGATGCTCAAACCCCTTCACGCCTTTTGAGCGTACTGCCCGAAGGAGTGACGGTTGAACGAGTCGGGCTAGCAGAAGCCATCACCCTAACAAAAAACTTTCTCGGCACTTGAGATTATCGCGGTGCACGCCTAAGTTAAGATAGAACAACAAAAGAGAAAAAAGAATGTCCACTATAAGCCCAGAAACAGCGCTGGTTTACACCATGGTCCTCGTGTCTATCTCGGATGCGGAAATGCAAGACAGCGAGATTACCCGAATGACCGGCATGATCGGTTATATGCCTGCCTTCCAAAATTATAACATTGAACGCTTGCGCGTGGACACCAGCGCTTGTGTTGATCTGATCAACTCTGAAGAAGGCTTAGAGGCTGTGCTTGGATTAATCACTGAAGCGATCCCTGACAGCTTTAAAGACTTGGTTTATGCCGTGGCCTGTGAAGTGGCAGCCTCTGACGGCACCTTAACCCAGGAAGAACTGCGTTTGCTGGAAATGATAAGACATTATATCGACATTGACCGCTTAACAGCAGCGGCGATTGAACGCGGTGTAGCGGCACGCCAAAAAACCTTTTAAAGCACTGAAAAAGCAGAATTTTCCTTCACTGCCTTCTTTATTTTTCGTTTACTATTACTGTGCAGGGCGGCAAGAATTATGGCTGATTTTTCCTGCAGTAATTTCTCTATGGCGATCTCAGACTTAGCAGCAATAATACCCTTAAAAACAATGATGGCCTCTGCTCGTTCTGCCTTATTTCCCCGCGATAAAAACTTACCGTATTGATACTGTAGACCAAAGTCCCTAGGGCTACGCTGTAATGCATCATTAAAAGCCACTGCCGCCCTTCTACGCGATGCCCCCAAAACTATACGCGGCAGTATACCTGCCGCCGATACTTCGCTGTACCAACCAGCCAATGCGCCGTGGGCCAAGCCGCTATCTCTGTGTAGTGCCAACGTTTCTAAGATCAATTTTTTAACCCGCGTTACGCCACGCAGTGACATCTTGGCCTTCGCTTGAAAACCAAGAATCAACGCCATGGTGGTGCGAGCTTCAAGGTTATTTTCGTCTCCTGCCAAAACTTTATCCACCAGCACCTTCGCGCGAGACAGTGCTATAAGAGCGGCTTCGCGTTCTTCGTAAAAACCACCAAAAACCATATGAGCGCGGGCGGCTGCCATTATGCCACCGGGAGTGGTTTCAGCGTCACCAAGGCGTATAGCAGCGGCATAGTCCCCTTGATTAAAGGATGTCAGCGCATCATCAGCGCCAGCGCTTGCTGTAATAGTGAAAATCATAAAAATGGCGAGCGCGAAACTTCGCATTAATGTTTCCAAAAGGCGCGAGTGAAAATAACCAAAATCGTGAAGAGCTCAAGACGACCAAACAACATGGTGAAGGCTAATATCCATTTTGCCGCATCTGGAAGTGGCGCGTAATTACCTGCGGGGCCAATGGTACTACCAAGGCCCGGCCCAACATTCGCGATGGCGGAACCAACACCTGAGAGAGCGGTTACCCAGTCAACGCCCGTTGCAGCAACCGCAACACTCAGTACGAAAAAGCTGATAATAAAGAAGGTGAAAAACGACATAACAGAGCTGATAATGAGCGGACTAATCGTGCGCCCATTAAAGCGTGCGAGAAAAACACCGTTAGGCATCAACATGCGAGCTTTCCATGTGGAAAAAGCCTTCAACATCACCTGAAAACGGAAAATTTTAATCCCACAACTGGTTGAGCCAGCACAGCCACCAATGAACATGACAAAGAAGAACATGGTAACCCCAAAAGACCCCCATTCGCCGTAATCAAAGGTGGCATAGCCCGTTCCTGTCAGCACCGAAATAATATTAAAACTACCGAAACGCATCGCGCTGCCAGTGTCGTAGTCTTTAAAAATAATCAACCATAATGTAACCATCACCACCAAGAAAAGTACCACACCAAGAAAAGCTCGGACCTGTTCGTCACGCCAAAGCGCCAGAGTGCGACCTCGCAAAAACTGAATATATAAAACAAACGGCAAGCTACCAAGGATCATGAAAAAGATCACGATACTGTCGATGGTTGCACTGTCAAAATGCCCGATGGATGCGTCTTTTGTGGAGAAGCCACCTGTCGCGATGGTGGTCATCGCATGAGCAATGGCATCAAAAGGAGCCATACCGCCGAGCATTAATAGCACCATACAAATTGCGGTTAGGGCCACATAAATACCGGTAATCGCGCTGGATATCTGTTCCGCGCGCGGCATTATCTTTTCACTGGTGTCAAAGCTCTCCGTTTTAAACAGCTGCATGCCACCCACTTGAAGCATGGGCAAGATGGCAACAGTCATAACGATCACGCCAATGCCGCCAAACCACTGCAGTAAGCTGCGCCAAATGAGAATGCCTGGTGGGGCGGTATCCAACCCACTTAAAATTGTGGCACCCGTTGTGGTGAGTCCAGACATAGCCTCAAAATAGGCATCTGTATAATTAAGATCTAGCTCGGAAAAAACAAATGGCAGGGCTGCGAAAGCGGGCAAGAACATCCATGCAAATGTAGTGAGTAAAAAAGCCTGCCTGAGCTTCAACTCATTCGCCATGCCTCGGTTCGCTAAAAAGAGCATTGCTCCGAGCGACGCGGTTAGTACCGAAGCGAGCAAAAAGACCTGCCAATCTTCATTACCAACGGCAAGGTCAGCCATCACAGGTACGAGCATACCAATTGCCAACATGACAATAAGCATTCCAAGTACGTGCAGAGCCGGCCTAATATTGATCACTAGTTCACCGCCTTTAATTGGTGTGGGTCATCAAGCGAGAAGGCGGGTATTTTCACCGAAAAAAGGTCGCCCTTTTCGTTGAGCATTTCATAGTTCCCGCGCATAAAGCCAGAGGCACTATTGAGCGGAGTACCTGAAACATAACGATATTCATCGCCTGGTTTAATAGTAGGTTGCTCCCCAACAACACCTTCACCGCGTACCTCTTGCACCACACCCAAAGCATCAGTGATGTGCCAGTAACGGTTAATCAGTTGCACTGGAGCCACGCCCTCATTGACAATGTTGATGAAGTAAGCCCAAACATGCAGCCCTTCGTCAGGTTTAGATTGGTCGTCGAGATACTGAGTGCGCACACCCACACGCACAGCGCTGGTCGTCTCCTCAAACACTGGCCCTAGGTCTCGTTCAGACGAAAAAGTCATAGCTCAGCTCCCACTTCAAAAGCATGATAGGGTCTTGCAGCTGGGCTGTCTAGCCACTCAAATAGGAAGAAATGCAAAAGGCCCGACTTGAGCCGAGCCTTCACACTTTATATGTAGCTATTTAGGCGCCCGCGGCTGTAAGCGCTTGCGAAATGTCAGCAACCAAATCATCAGCATCTTCAAGGCCAATAGATAGGCGAATAAGGCCGGGGGTAATACCAAGTTCCAATCGGTCTTCTTCTGCTAACGCTTTGTGAGTTGTGGTCCAGCAGTGAGTCGCGATGCTGCGGCTGTCGCCCAAATTGTTAGCGATATCAATAATTTCTAATGCATTTAAAAACTTAAACGCTTGCTCTTTACCGCCGGGCAAAATGAAGGTCACCATAGTGCCGCCGCGTTCCATTTGTGTAAGCGCAAGCTCACGATTAGGAAAGTTCTTCAGTGCTGGGTGGCGCGTGTCTTCAACGCGGGTTGCGATGAAAGCCGCCGCTTTTTCAGCATTGTCACACATAGCATGAACCCTAAGCCCCATAGTCTCAGACCCTTTGAGCATCACCCACGCATTAAAGGGTGATATAGCAACGCCGTTGTGTCGATAGTAGGGGTATAAAAACTCTTCATCAAAAGCATTGTCACAAAGGATAATTCCACCCAAACAGCGCCCCTGCCCGTCGATGTGTTTGGTCGTTGAGTAACAAACGATATCAGCGCCGAGATCCATAGGGCGCTGCAACACTGGTGTTGCAAACACGTTATCCACGATAAGCTTTGCTCCCACCTTTTTGGCAATCTTAGACACTGCCGCAATATCCACGGTCTCAAGTGTTGGGTTAGCTGGGGTTTCTATAAACAAAATCTTCGTATTGGGGCGGACGGCCGCTTCCCATGCGGCAAGGTCTGTGCCTTCAACCACAGTGGTTTCAACACCGTAGCGCGGCAATTGCACATCTAAGAGCCAGCGGTTACTGCCAAACAAAGCCTTTGCACCAATAACATGGTCGCCAGCAGACACTGAACACATAAGCGCGGTTGCCATAGCTGCCATGCCTGTTGCCGTAGCACGACCACATTCAGCACCCTCTAAAAGCGCCATGCGCTCTTCAAACATTTTTACTGTTGGGTTTTCTTGGCGAGAATAGACAAAACCTTTGCGGCTTCCATCAAAGCGACCTTCGGCCTCCTCGGCGCTTGCATAAGCAAAACCAGATGTCAGATAGAGCGCCTCAGACATTTCATCAAATTCTGAACGCATCGTTCCTGCACGCACCATTTGTGTTTGGCGCGCCCACTTTGATGTGATTGAACGATCAATTCCGGTTTTACTTTTCATGTCTTTTCTCCTGTGTACCCTTGCGCTGATGGCAATCCCGCGTTTATGCGGCGCAAGTGCCTGCTGGTCAAGCCTCAAAAGCGTTAGAGCGGACAAACTCTATGTTGCATTTACAAAATCACAGGCTTAGTCTTGGCTCAAATTAACACAGCGGGTGTAGCTCAGTGGTAGAGCACAAGCTTCCCAAGCTTGGTGTCGAGGGTTCGATTCCCTTCACCCGCTCCAAATTAATAACCTAAAGGATATTTCGTTATGACCATCACTATTTGGCACAATCCTCGTTGCAGCAAATCGCGCCAAACGCTTGCTCTTATTGAAGAAAAAGGCATAACCCCCACCATAAAACTTTATTTGGAAGATAGCCCTAACGCAGATGAAATCACAGAAGTTTTGGCGATGCTTGGCTGCACACCAAAAGAGCTGATGCGCAGCGGAGAAGACGACTACAAGACGCAGAACCTGAGTGCAGTTGTTGACCCTGACGCCCTAATTGCCGCCATGGTGGCGACACCAAAAATTATTGAGCGCCCCGTGGTTATCGCTGGTAATAAAGCGCGGGTTGGCCGCCCACCCGAAAGCGTTTTAGAAATTCTTTAATCTTAGCTGATACCAAACAAACTGGGTGAGACCGCGCGAGATCATCAATACAATGATGGCGAGCCATAGGCCTGTTAGTCCATACAATTCACCAAGATAATAATGCGCGGGCAAATAGACTGCCAGCGCGACCGCCATAGTACCAAACATCGCATTTGATGCGGTCATGCCAATGTATATACCGTCAAACTGATAACACCAGAGCGACGCTATCGGCAAAAGAACAACAAGCGGCATAAGGTGGATTATCTCCGCGCGGATCACCTCGATATCTGTTAAAAAACGCGTGATCCACTCACCGTATGCCCAAAAAATAATGGCGTAAAATAATCCCGATATCAGAGCCCAAAAGAAAGTAAGGCGCACCCAGCGCGTGAAAGCCTGTTGGTTTTTCGCGCCATAAGCCGCCCCCACCAAAGCCTCCCCCGCATAGGCAAAACCATCCAAACCCAAAGACATCAACATCAAATATTGTTGAATAACGTATGAAACCGCAAGCGCCTCCTCGCCCATGCGTGCGGATGCTATAGTAACCATGACAAATGCAATTAGCAGCATAAGTGTGCGTAAAAATATCATACCGTTGATATTAAACAGGCGCTTAAACCTAGAAAGTTGCCATGTTTTTTCGCTGATAAATGTTTTAAGGAAAGCGAAAAGACCAATATAACGTGCAATCATCACCATACCGACAATCACAGTAAGCCACTCAGCGATAACCGTGCCAAGCGCTACGCCAGTGACCCCCATATTAAGGCCAATCACAAACCATACATTAAGTAAGCCGTTACTAATGTTAAGCACTAACTGTAATAAAAGAGCGGCCTTGGTGCGGGCTGTGCCAATGAGAAAGCCATTGAGCGCCAAGAAAAACAGCGTTGCGGGAGTTGCCCAAATACGAATATCATAATATTTTTCCGCCAGCGGGCTGACTGTACTAGGCACTTCTAGAAGCTGAAACATCGCGTTTTTTAGAGGTTCCTGTAATAGTAAAATCAACACAGTAAGAGCCAAACCTAATAAAGTTGCGCGCACCAACTCTCTGCTTATAAGGCCCACATCACCTTGACCGTGGGCTTGTGCGATAAAGCCCGTTGTACCCATACGCAAAAACCCTAATGTCCAGAAAATATAGCTAAAAACAGCAGAACCAACCGCGACTGACGCCAAATGAACTGGGTCTGGTATGTGACCGATAGCCCAAGTATCGACAAGACCTACGAGTGGTGCTGAGCTATTGGCCAAAATTGCTGGGCCAGCAATCGCCCAAACTCGCGAATGGGGAGCGCTAAAGTCACTAACCGCGTAATTTTCGGAGTGTTTGGCCATGCTAAATTTCGATCGCTAATGTTTGAGCTTTTGTAAAATGTGATGCTGCCCTATCATGAGTGAGATAACAAGACCGTGTTTATAAACCATAAAACATGAAAAAATCGAAGGGTACCAAGTCGCTCAGCCGTATAAACCTTAGAAGCCTGTTGGTGCGGTGACAGCAACTCATTTGGTGCTAATGATAAAAAGAAAGTTAATGGGTGACAAACCCTAATGAAAGCATAAGTGATGAGGCGCTGATGGCGGCCTTGGTAGACGGCGACCAGACAGCTTATGCTGCGCTGGTTACACGACATGCTGATAGGTTTTTAAGTGTTGCAACGCGGTTGATGGGCAACCAAGTAAACGCCGAAGATATGGTGCAAGAAGCGTTTATCAAGCTTTTAACGAGCGCGGATAAATTTAATGCGGAGGCAGGGCGTTTCACTACTTGGTTTTACCGCGTTGTATCAAACCGTTGCCTAGATGAGCTAAGACGCAAAAGGCCTGCTGCACTGCCCGAGGGCTATGACAAAGAGGATGAAAAGGCACAAACAGATGCCAGCCTCTTAGAGCGAGATAAAAAAAATGCGATCAAAGGCGCGCTCGATAGGCTGCCTGAGAGGCAAAAATTAGCGATCACGCTTTGTTACTATCAAGAATTAAGTAACAAAGAGGCCGCTGAGGTAATGGATATAAATATTAAGGCTTTAGAGAGCTTGCTCACCCGTGGGCGTCAAAGCATGAAAAGTCAGTTAGCAACGCAAAAAAGTGAGCTGCTATAAAATGAGGACCGCAAGATGAGGACAATAGAACGTAAAATTTTTAAAGAAATCGTTGAGGCATACGGTGCTAAAGCTGCGCACTGGCCTGCTGACATGCGTGACAGCTGCGAAGATTTTGCCGCATCCCAAGAGGGTTCTGAAATTCTGCGCGGCGCGCTTGCGTTAGATGCTTCACTCGACATAGTCCCCGCTCCAACGCCTGCGAGCCAAGTCTTTTTGGCGAAACTTCAAGCCTTGCCAAAACAGGTAAAAGCCGCATCATCAGTGACGCGCGCAAGCTTGCTGGAAAAACTACGGTGGCGCATTCCTGAGCTAAACAACTGGCTACGACCTGGGGCACTTTCAGCCCAAGGCACAGCGCTTGCAACGGCTTTAGTCCTTGGTGTTTGGGTTGGCGGACAAGAGGCGGTTGCTGAACAAACGCCTTTTGATGAAGAGTTAGCGCTCCTAGAGCTAACGCCGCAAGCGGATAGCAATTTAGACGACCTGTTATTGGATGAGGCCCTTGAGGAGAAGCAACAATGAGCGTGAAAACTGTAAAATGGTTAGCCTTTGGTTTATTTGCCTCCATCGTGATCAACATTTTCCTTGCGGGCCATATGCTTGGCAAAGGTAAGCTATTACGCAAAGAGCCACCACAAAGAGAGCGCACAAGAGAAGCGCTAGGTCAAAACAGAAATGGTGGTGATGTCGAGTTACCTATTTTGCGCGAGTTACGCGGCATAATCAGCCGTGAAGATATGGGTGATATCGTTGCCACTATGCGCGAAAAGTTCCCTGATCGGCGCGAGAGTTACGATAGGCTCTTTAATGCTCGGATCGAACTTTTTACGCTATTAGTTGCCGATACTTATGACGTTGAAGCTGTAGAAGCTGCGCTCACAGAGCTAGACGAAGCACGTCTCATGACCGTTTTACCAGCACGCTTTATGCTGACACAAAGTCTTCCAAAAGTAAGTGCTGAAGACCGAAAAGAGCATCTAACGGTTTTGTTAAACAAAGAAAAAGAACACCGTGCTGCATTGCGCAAAAGGTCTGAGCGCTATAGAGAACACCGCAAAAAGCCTGAGTGATTAATTGTTCGAAGTACTGTTATTTGTGATCTGCGCCAACTGCATCTTTAACCGAAGCAAAGCCATCTGCCTTTAAGCACTCAGTTAGTTCCTGCTTAATACGCGTAACAAGCCCTGTACCTTCGTAAACCATCATTGAATAGATCTGCACAAGACTCGCGCCTGCTTTTATTTTGGCGTAAGCATCACTGCCGCTTGCAATACCACCAACGCCTACAAGCGGGATTTTGCCGTCGCTCAACCGGTAAATATCAGACAACACCTTGGTAGATGGTGCAAATAACGGCGCCCCAGATAGACCGCCGCCCTCGTTGGCTTGAGCGCTGGCTAAACTTTCAGGTCTCTCGATCGTTGTGTTGCTCACGATCAAACCATCAATGCCTGAGGCTAGCGCTACGGCAACGATATCTTCCTTGTCTTCGTCGGTTAGGTCAGGTGCTATCTTCAACAGTATTGGAGTTGAGGGCCCTTCGCTGCGCGCCTCAATAACACGTGAAAGCAGGTCCGCAAGTGCGTCTTTTGACTGCAAAGCTCTGAGACCTGGCGTGTTGGGCGAGGAGATGTTAACCGTAAAATAGCTCGGGGCGCCGTTGAGGTGCCTAATGCAGGTTTCGTAATCTGCTGTGCGATCCGCTGCGTCTTTGTTTGCGCCGACATTAGCACCAACTATGCCCGGCTTTGATTGCCGCGCACGCATACGCTCAGCAAAAACATGCAGGCCTTCATTGTTAAAGCCAAAACGGTTAACCACAGCGCGGTCTTCTTTGAGCCGAAATAGTCTGGGTTTATCGTTGCCTCCTTGTGGCTTCGGTGTAACCGTGCCAGCCTCAACAAAACCAAAACCCTCACGGAGCATAGCGTCCATCACCTCGGCATTTTTGTCAAAACCAGCAGCAAGACCGACAGGGTTATCAAAATGAAACCCAAAAGCATCTGTGGCAAGTACAGGATCATCTTGGCCGTTAAAAAACGTAGGGGACAAACCCTTTTTAAGAAGGTTAATTGTTAAATCATGGGCTTTTTCACTCTCCATTTGGAAAATAAATGGGCGCAAAAGCGGGAATAGATCAATCATCGTGAAACCTCAATTATGCCCGCCTCGGCGGGAAAGATATGCCGTCCATCACTGTCTAAAATCAGTTGCCAGCCTTGTACCACAGCCTTTCCGTCCAGCACACCATAAAGATGCGGGAAAAGGTCACCGCCGCGGGACACTTCCCACTTAAGTGCCGCAACAGAAAGGTCCTTAATTGATATGGATGCCAAGACCAAGCCCTCAACCCTAGTGAAATGTTTGGCTGCGGTTGCCGCCACCTGATGCGCAGCGGAGAAATGAATAAATCCATCTGCCAGGTCAACAGGCGCACCCCTGAAAACACCATCCCTTAAAAAGCTCTGCCATTGGTCTTTGGTGAATATTTTATAAACCAGATCAGCCATCAATGGGCTCACCTAGGTCATAGCGCCCATCCATATCTTCCACCTCAATGACCCATAGGTCAGGGTCCATGTTGCACCGTTTAGCGATCGCGGCGTCCGCAGATGGTTCATCTACGGCACCACTGCCCATAACAGGCATCCAGATCCGGTCACCCTCCATATTGGTTGTTGGCTGTAGCAAGGTGACGCCGTCTTTAAAGCGATTAATTTTTAATAAAATTCCGCCACGTTCAGCGTCGCCCCTAGTCACGACAAAAGCAGGAACATTGTTGACATGACACGCGCGAACATGGGCCTTAACCCAAAGGTCCGTATAAATGCGGGGTTTCATGAAGGTGCCTTAAGGCTGTTCGATAACAACGTCGGCCAGACCCAAAATATCAGCCTGCGTGCCAAAACATTTGCGAATATAGCTTGGTGTTTCCTGAAAGATGAGGCCAATCAGGTCTCCTGCTTGCCAAACCACCTCTGATCGGAAAGAAATATCCCGCGCTGGAATGTCCAGCGTAACGATCGTGCCCTCTTTGAGTGGCACAGCAAGCTTAACTTTAGCGCCGCCCAGTGAAAGGTTGCGAATTTGGCAGGTAAAAGAATGACCATTAATAATGATCTGCGCCGGCCAAAGCACAGCACGGCGGCGCAACATGCGTCCGGCACCTTTGTCAGCTGGCGGTCTAAACGTTTTAATTTCCATTGTCTTTTCTGACATAACTACCCCAAATAACAACACCTGACCAAACTTAGCCGTTTGGTTCCTTCGTTTACGAGATATATTCGCCGTGACCCCAATCTCGTGTACCTGTATTAAAGTACAAAATTGTTAATACGAAGTAAATGCCCGAATATTTTGTTTTTATTGCAAATTGCAACAAAGCGCTTGTGAGAGAAGCCTCTTTTCTGCACAATGGCTTTGGAGATAAAATTTTTCTAAAAAACACTTCAAATGCAATGCTTTAGGAGTCTTCCGATGAAAAAGAACGCCACCATTTTAATTGTGGAAGACAGCCCAACACTCAATATGACGTACGGCGCCTACCTTGAGAGCCTAAAGTTTGAGGTGTTAACAGCACTTAACGGAAAAGATGCACTTGAAACTTTAGAAAAAATTACGCCTGCCCTTCTTCTTTTAGACCTTAAATTACCTGACATGGACGGCATGGATATCCTCAAGAAAGTTCAAAAAGAAGCCCCTGATACCCAAACAATTGTCATTACTGCGCACGGTTCAGTGGCTGTTGCAGTGGAGGCAATGCAAGAAGGTGCCTTCGACTTTTTATTGAAACCATTTAACGCTGATCGCCTGCTAACAACCGTGAACAATGCTATAAAAATGCAACGACTCACAAATCTGGTTGAGCATTATCAACAGGCAAAACAAGAAACCGATATGGGTGGTTTCATCGGAAACAGTCCCGCCATGCAGTCTGTTTACCGCATGATCCACGACGCAGCACCATCCAACGCCAGCGTATTTGTTGTGGGAGAATCAGGCACAGGTAAAGAGTTATGCGCTGAAAACATTCATCAACTTAGTAAGCGCCGCGACGGGCCCTTTGTTGCCCTTAACTGCGCTGCCATCCCTTCAAGTTTAATTGAGAGCGAAATTTTCGGCCATAAACGCGGGGCTTTTACTGGCGCCACAGAGGACCGTGTAGGCGCAGCCATGCGTGCGAATGGGGGCACGCTTTTTCTTGATGAAGTTTGTGAAATGCCGATAGACTTACAGTCTAAATTACTACGGTTTATCCAGACAGGGCAAATCACACCGGTGGGCGACGGTAAACCGCGTGATGTTGATGTAAGGTTTGTCTGTGCAACCAACCGAAACCCATGGCTTGAAGTGCGGGCAGGACGCTTTAGGGAAGACCTGTACTACCGCTTACATGTAATCCCTATTTTGCTGCCGCCGCTTAAAGACCGCAGTGATGACGTCATCCAAATCGCCAACGCCCTGCTACGCCGCTACGCTAGCGAAGAGGGAAAGTTGTTTCAAAAACTCTCCCCAACAACTGAAGCCATGTTCCGCGAACATGGTTGGCCTGGCAACGTGCGCGAACTTGGTAATGTGATCCAGTCAGCCGTTGTGCTTAATGATGGCGAGGAACTAACGCCCATTATGCTGCCGCCACTTTTGGATATCAAAAGCGATGGCAGCGAGGTTGCGGTTCGTGCCAAACCTGATGCGGTGACCTTGGCTGAAGATGTAATTATCCCGCTTGAAGACGCTGAACGTGCGATTATTAAACGCGCCATTACAGTTAAAAATGGCAGCATTGGCAAGGCGGCGAAGGCGCTCGGCGTTAATCCCAGCACCCTTTACCGAAAAATAAAAAGCTGGCAAAGCTAAAGTGGCAATTTCCGTTGGCTAAGGCCTTCTTCTTCACGCTGGAGCTCAAGATCAATCGCTGAGCTAGCGGCAAGTGCCGCCATGTTCAACAAATCACCCGATGTAGAAGACATGCGGGCAATTTGCACCGAATGAGACATTCCAAGCAGGAGTGGCCCGATCACACGACCGCCCCCAAACTCTGCAAGAAGCTTATAAGAAATATTTGCTGAGTGCAGCGCAGGCATCACCAAAATATTGGCCGGCTTAGACAAGCGCATAAACGGATAAAGTTCGCGAACATCTTCGCTAAGCGCCACATCCGCCTGCATCTCACCATCATACTCAAAATCAACATTGCGACCGTCCAAAATTTCAACAGCGCTACGAACGCGGCGCGTCTCGCTGGATGGCGGATTACCAAAGTTTGAAAAACTTAAAAAGGCCACGCGCGGTGTATGGCCCATACGGCGCACAAAACGCGCAGACTGTTCGGCGATATCAGCCATCTCTTCTGGTGTAGGTTTTTGGTTCACCGTAGTGTCCGCAATATAAATTGTCCGGCCCGAGCCAACCATCATCGACAAGCCAAAAGGCACGTGATTTGGAAGCGGATCAAGAACACGGCGAATGTTTTTAAACGCCCGCCAAAACTGCCTTGTAACACCAGTGACCACAGCATCTGCGTCGCCGAGCGCCACGGCACAAGCTGAGAAAACATTTCGGTCCCGATTAACGAAGCGCACGATATCGCGGTGCAAAAACCCGCGGCGGTTAAGTCTTTTATATAGAAAATCAATATACTCGGCGCGGCGCGGGCAGTTTGCCGCGTTAACAATTTCAAATTGGGTGTGGTCCACCCCCATCTCAATAAGTCGCTCGCGAATGGGGGCCTCGTAACCCACCAAAACTGGGTGACCAAGCCCTTCGTTTTTAAAAGACACCGCGGCGCGTAGCACTTTATCTTCTTCAGCCTCAGCGAATATTACGCGGCGCTGTTTTTTCTTCAGTTCAGAGAACATGCGCGTGAGGGCTGCAACGCTTGGGTTGAGGCGCGACCGCAAACTCAAACGATACGCCTCCATATCTTCAATTTCCCTACGGGCAACACCGCTTTTCATCGCAGCTTCGGCAACCTTTGCAGGGATAAACTCTATAAGGCGCGGATCAAATGGAGCTGGAATAATGTATTCAGGACCATATTTTGGCATCGTGCCGCCATAAGCCGCCGCCACTTCATCTGGTACATCTTCACGCGCCAACTCGGCCAAGGCTTCCACGGCCGCAATCTTCATTTCTTCGTTGATGGTTGTTGCCCGCACGTCCAAAGCACCACGGAAAATATAAGGAAAGCCCAAAACATTGTTTACTTGATTAGGATAGTCAGAACGGCCTGTAGCAACAATCGCATCAGGGCGTACCGACTTCACATCTTCTGGGGTGATCTCTGGGTCTGGGTTTGCCATCGCAAAAATGATCGGCTTTTTCGCCATAGACTTAACCATGTCTTTAGAGAGGGTCCCTGCTGCCGCAAGCCCAATAATCGCATCCGCGCCCTTTATTGCCTCGCTTAGCGTGCGGGCCTTAGTTTTAATTGCATGAGCAGATTTCCACTGGTTCATACCCTTTTCACGACCCTGATAGATAACGCCTGTTCGGTCAACCATCGTAACATTATTGTGCGGCAAGCCCATTGCCTTCAAAAGCTCAATGCAGGCGATACAAGCCGCGCCAGCACCCAGTGCCACCACCTTAGTTTTTGACATTTTACGCCCCGTTAGGTCCAGCGCATTAATAAAACCTGCAGCAGTGATAATCGCGGTGCCATGTTGATCATCATGGAACACAGGAATGTCCATTAACTCGCGTAGCCGCTGCTCAATAATAAAGCAATCTGGTGCCGCAATATCTTCAAGGTTAATGCCGCCAAAGCTTTCGCCCAGCAGCTTCACACAGTTGATGAAAGCTTCTGGGTCCTGTGTGTCCACCTCAAGATCAATCGAGTCTACATCGGCAAACCGCTTAAAGAGTACCGCCTTCCCCTCCATAACTGGTTTAGACGCCGCTGCCCCCAAATTACCCAGTCCCAAAATGGCTGTGCCGTTTGAGATAACCGCAACCATATTGCCCCGGGCTGTATAATCATAAGAAAGCTCAGGGTTCTCAGCTATCGCCTTCACCGGCACTGCAACACCAGGACTATAAGCGAGAGAAAGGTCACGCTGGGTTGCCATTGGCTTCGACGGTACCACCTCAACTTTACCTGGTCGGCCACGTGAATGGTAGAGAAGGGCTTCTTGATCAGTAAATTTTGAGCTTTTAGTCGACATGAGGGGTCTGTCTTTCTATCAATAACAAAAGAAATCATTTTACTGGTGCTGAGCCTCTAGCCGAGCGCCACAGAATGCTTTAAAAGGCTTTTAGTACATAAATTTGCATTTGAAAATGGCTATGTGACGCCACACTATAATCAAGACTGCACAGAAACACTTACGGGAACGCAATGTCAGGTGATGCTTTGAAGAAAGAAGAGGCAAAAAAGGCCTCTACATCAAGCACCAAAAAGGGGGCCGCTAAAGCTGGCATCACCCCAATGATGGAACAGTATCTATCCATTAAAAAAGACCACCCTGACTGTTTGCTTTTCTATCGTATGGGCGACTTCTACGAATTGTTTTTTGATGATGCGGTCAAGGCCTCCCAAACACTCGATATTACCCTCACCAAACGCGGCAAGCATAACGGTGAAGACATACCAATGGCAGGTGTGCCTGTTCATGCCGCTGAAAATTACTTGGCGCGCCTTATTAAAAACAAACACCGCGTTGCCGTCTGCGAACAAACCGAAGCGCCATCTGAAGCTAAAAAACGCGGAGCTAAGTCTGTTGTTCGCCGCGAGGTGGTGCGCCTTGTCACCCCCGGCACCATCACGGAAGAAAGCTTGCTCAACGCCCGCGCATCAAATTATCTAGCGGCAATTGGTCGCGCACAAGATACTCTCTCCATCGCGGTAACTGATATTTCTACAGGTGTCTTTTTTATAATGCCTACAAGCCTTGACCACCTAGACGCCAACATAGCGCGTCTTTCGCCGGGTGAGCTGTTGCTAACTGACAGCATGTTGGACGATGATGGTGTCTCGGCAGCCCTTTTTGATTGGCGCGAGACCTTAACGCCGCGCCCAAGTCAGGATTTTGACAGTACAGCTGGTAAAAAACGCCTTAAAAACTTATTTGATGTAGCCACACTGGATGGTATCGCCGACTTCTCCCGCGCGGACCTCGCAGCCGCGGGTGCGCTGGTTGCCTATATGGAAGAAACCCAAAAAGGAACGCTGCCTCGCCTGCAACCACCTCATTTGCGCCGTGCGGGTGCCAGTATGATGATCGACGCAGCGACCAGGCGATCTTTGGAGTTAACCCGCACACAAACTGGTGAGACTAAGGGTAGTTTATTAAATGTGATCGACCGCACCGTCACTGGCGCTGGCGCTCGGTTACTTAGTGCGCGGCTTGCAGGGCCGCTCACAGATGCTCTGCAAATCAACAACCGCTTGGACAGTGTTAGTTATTTTACCGCTCACCGCGACGAACGCAGCGATATTCGTAGCGCGCTTAAAAAATGTCCAGATCTTGAACGGGCATTATCGCGCTTGGCGCTTGGGCGCGGCGGACCGCGGGACCTTGGTGCTGTGCGATCTGGGCTGTTGGCGTCGCGTAATATAAAAGGCCGCCTGAGCCAAGATCGTGATGTGTTTGATGCACTGCCGCTTGAGTTAAAAGATGCGCTAGAAGGCCTTGGTTCCCACGATGCACTCATCGATCTACTAATGGCAGCGCTTATTGACGAACCACCGATGATCATTAGAGATGGCGGCTATATTGCCGCAGGCTTTGATGCCGCCCTTGATGACTTTCGCACACTACGCGACGAAAGCCGTCGATTGATCGCGGGGTTAGAGGCTAATTACCGTGACTTAACCGACATCAATAATTTGAAAATCAAATATAATGGTGTGCTTGGTTATCATGTGGACGTTAACGCGCGCCACGCTGAAAAGTTGCTTGCCCCACCGTTTAACGAAACCTTTATCCACCGCCAGACCCTAGCCAATTCTGTGCGTTTTTCATCATCTGACTTGGCAGAACTTGCTGGTAAAATATCAGAAGCGGGCGACCGTGCGTTGGCGCTAGAACATGACCTGTTTGAGCAACTGGTTGGCGAACTTCTTCTTAAAGCAAATGCGGTTTCTGACGCAGCTACTGCACTAGCAACGCTTGACGTTTCATCCGCGCTAGCAGAGCTTGCGGGCGACGCGCGTTATGCTCGACCTGAAATAGACGACAGCCTCACTTTTCTTGTCGATGGTGGCAGGCACCCTGTTGTAGAGGCCGCGTTAAACAAAGAAGACACCGCTTTTGTGGCTAATGACTGTCATCTCACCACGGACAACCGTTTGTGGCTTTTAACCGGCCCCAACATGGCAGGTAAATCCACATTTCTAAGGCAAAATGCGCTCATCGCGGTGCTTGCACAGATGGGCAGCTTTGTACCAGCAGATAGTGCTCACATTGGCGTGGTGGACAAGTTATTTAGCCGTGTCGGAGCATCGGATGACTTGGCCCATGGCCGCTCGACCTTTATGGTCGAGATGGTAGAAACCGCTGCAATCTTAAATCAGGCTGGTGAGCGCTCAATGGTTATTTTGGACGAAATTGGACGCGGCACGGCAACTTACGACGGGCTATCGATCGCATGGGCCGCCGTTGAAAACCTCCATGACAACAACAAGAGCCGTGCGCTTTTCGCCACCCATTATCATGAAATGACGGTGCTTAACGAAAGTCTCGACGCACTTTCGCTCCACACCATGAAGGTGAAAGAGTGGCAAAGTGATGTAATCTTTTTACACGAAGTAGGTAAGGGTGCCGCGGACCGCTCCTACGGCATTCAAGTAGCTAAGCTCGCTGGCCTGCCTGGCCAAGTGGTGAACCGCGCGCGCCAAGTGCTCGACCACCTTGAAAGCGCTGACAAGGGCGACAAAATCACCGGACTAATTGATGACCTGCCACTGTTCACGGCTGTGCCCAAGGGGGCTGGCTCTGCGCTTACTTCTGCGAAAACCAACCCAGCACTAGAGGCGCTCATTGACAGCAACCCTGACGAAATGAGCCCGCGTGAGGCGCTCGAAACACTATACAAGCTTAAATTACTAGCAGGCGAAGGAGGCACATAGGTCATGGCAGAGGTCAAACAACGTCGTAAGATAGTAGATCGCAAAGCTTTGATGGCTGCGATTGAAGTGCTGGTAAATGACAAGCCCAAAACTGAGTGGCGCAAAGAGTTGCTTGCCCTCATCAAGGATGCTTTTCAAAAAGGCTATAAAGAAGTTGAGCACCGTCACATGGTTGACGGCATCAAGGGCCCGGAGGCCGCCAATGCAAATTCCTATCTCGCCGATCAACTCATTAGAATCATTCATGATTACACCGTCACCTATGAATATCCTCTTGCCAACCCTACCAAAAGCGAGTGCCTAACCCTCGTTGCCACCGGCGGATACGGCCGCGAAGAGCTGGCACCCTACTCTGACATAGATCTCTTGTTTCTTATTGCCAAAAAAGGCACCCCTTGGACTGAAAATGTCAGTGAATATATCTTATACTTCTTGTGGGATTTGGGTTGGAAGGTTGGACACGCCATTCGAACACCAGAAGAATGCGTGCGCTACGGCAAGGAAGATATCACCATTAGAACCTCCCTTTTAGAGGGGCGATACCTATGGGGTGATGACAAACTATTTAGAGCATCAAGTCGTATGTTTTGGGCCAAGGTTATTAAGGGTACTGGGCGTGCTTTTGTGGAGGCCAAACTTGATGAACGAGATAAGCGTCACAAGCGTATGGGCGACACCCGCTATGTGGTGGAACCTAATTTAAAAGACGGCAAGGGCGGCTTGCGCGACCTGCAAACCCTATGGTGGATTGCCAAATATCTTTATAATGTGAGAGAGCCAAGAGACCTAATAAGCAAAGGTTTCCTCACTGAAAAGGAATTTCGAGCCTTTAGAAAAGCTGAGAGTTTTTTATGGACGGTGCGCTGCACCTTGCATTATCTGGCTGACCGCGCTGAAGAGCGCCTAACTTTTGATTGGCAACGACAGCTTTCAGAACAACTACAATATAAAGACCGCGCTGGTGCAACGGGTGTTGAGCGTTTTATGCGTCACTATTTTCTCACAGCAAAAGAGGTTGGTGACCTGACCCGCATCTTCTGTTCTGTACTTGAAAGCAATGAAGTTAAAAAGCCGCTCTTAGAACGGTTTAAGCGCAGTAAGCGCATTAAAAACTTTAAGGTGGATGGCGAACGACTGACATTTTTTAATGAAAAAACGCTTCTTAAGGACCCTGTCGATATTCTGCGCATTTTTCATGTTTCAGACAGTGAAGGCCTCGACATTCATCCAGATGCACTGCGTTTAATACAGTCACACCTTACTAAAATTAATGGGGGCTTCCGTCGAGACGCTGAAGCAAACAAGTTGTTTCTTGAGATCGTGTCTAGCAAGCATAATGCCGAAATAACACTACGCCGCATGAACGAAGCAGGTGTGCTTGGTGCCTTTATTCCGGATTTCGGCCGCGTTGTCGCACAGATGCAATATGACATGTATCACCATTATACTGTGGACGAACACACGATCCGCGCTATTGGTTTGCTCGCCGCCATTGAGGCTGGCCACCTTGATGCAGAGCACCCTCTTTCAAGTGTAATTATTCATAAAGTGGTATCTCGTACGGTGCTTTATATTGCCGTTTTCTTGCATGACATCGCTAAGGGCCGTGACGGCCCCCATAGTGAGCTTGGCGCAAAGGTGGCCGAAGAACTATGCCCGCGACTTGGCCTAAGTCCAGCTGAAACTGAAACTGTGGCATGGTTGGTTAAAAACCATCTATTAATGAGCCATGTGGCCTTTAAGCGCGACCTGATGGACCCAAAAACAATTCGCGATTTTGTCGAGCAGGTTAAAAGCCCTGAGCGCCTACGCCTGCTTCTAACGCTAACTGTCGTAGACATCCGTGCGGTAGGACCAAATGTGTGGAATGGCTGGAAAGGCCAATTACTGAGAGACCTTTACCAATCAGCTGAAGAAGAAATGGTTTCCGGTCACGCAGGCGTTGCCCGCGCAGGCCGCGTAAGTGAGAAGAAGGAAGCGTTGGCCAATGCGCTTAATAGTAGTTGGTCACAGACACAGATAAAACAACATTTAAAGCGTTTTGATGATGCTTATTGGATAGCAGAAGATCTCGAAACGCTCGTTTTAAATGCTGAATTAATGCAAAGCGTAACCCACGGTGGTAAAGGGATTGGCTATAAATTAGTTTCAGACGACTTTAAGGATCGTACCCAGGCAAGTGTCTACACACCCGATGTGCGTGGACTTTTCGCAAGGGTAGCAGGGGCGATGGGGGTCGCGGGCGCAAACGTTGTCGGCGCAAAAATCCATACATCGCTAGATGGTTGGGCAATCGATAACTTCACACTACAGGGGTCGGCGGGCAAAGCATATGAAAACCGCGAACAGCGATCAAAATTAGAAGCTCTCCTGCAAGACTCGATGAAAGGCAGTGTGAAACTAAAAGATCGTCTAGGAAATCGCCGCGTGCTAGGTCAGTCTTCGGGTAGTTTTGAAGTAGAAACTATGGTGGTTGTTGACAACAGCGCCTCTAACCGCTCCACAGTAATCGAAATTAACGCACTGAACCGTGCAGGTCTTCTTTACGATGTGGCTTACGCAATTTACCGCCTTAAACTCTCCATATTTTCTGCCCATGTTGACACTTATGGTGAGCGCGCGGTCGATGTTTTTTATGTGCGCGACATGAACGGTGAGAAAGTTGAAAGCAAAACGCGCTTAAAAACCATTGAGACAAAGCTGGCGGAAGCCGCCAAAGGAACAACAACATAATGTCCATGGTAAAGCGCATAATGAATGTGGGGGGGTTAACCCTCGGCTCGCGTGTACTTGGTATGTTTCGTGATGTGCTGATGGCGTCTGCGCTCGGCGTTGGGTTAGCATCCGATGCTTTTTTTATCGCCTTTAAACTACCAAATTTTTTTAGGCGCTTGTTTGCAGAGGGCGCCTTTAGCGCAAGCTTCGTACCGCTTTTTGCCCGCCGTCTTGGCGCGAACAGCGATGGCGGCGGCAGGCACCGTGCATTAAACTTTGCCAGCCAAGTACTTGGGGTTTTTGTCCCAACATTGTTTATTGTGTTAGTGCTGTTTGAGCTCGCCATGCCCGCTGTCATGTATGTTTTAACGGGCGGCTTTGCTGATGGTGAGCTTGAAAAATTTGAGCTGGTTGTACATTTAGGCCGCCTCACCTTCCCTTACTTGATGCTGATATCTTTGGTTACGTTATACTCAGGTGTCATGAACGGTCTTAATCGTTTCTCCGCCGCGGCAGCGGCTCCCATGTTGCTAAATGTTTCAATGATTACCGCGCTTTTATTTTGGGTTGATAGCCCGATGATAACCGCTGAAGCGCTTGCGGCCTCCATAGCGGTTGCTGGGTTGTTACAGCTTTTATGGCTGGTGTTTTCTGCACGCAAGGCGGGGATTGTTATTCGCTTACCGCGCCCGCGCTTAACACCTGGAGTTAAAGAAATGCTCCGCGTTGCAGCGCCTGCCGCCATTGGCGCTGGTGTTATGCAAATAAACCTACTCATCGACCTTTTAATCGCGGCACGCTTGTTACCTGAAGGGTCAGTTTCTTATCTCTTTTACGCGGACCGTCTTAACCAGTTGCCCATAGGTGTGATCGGCGTGGCGGTAGGAACAGTGCTTTTGCCTAGCATATCCAGGGCATTGGGCGCAGGTGACAAAGCAACAGCTATCAACGAACAAAATCGTGCGATGGAGTTTGCGCTTTTCTTAACGCTGCCATTTGCAGCAGGGCTTATGGTGGTTGCAGAGCCTATTCTTGGCACCATTTTTGAGCGCGGCGCCTTTACTGAAACCGACACCCTGGCCGCAGCAGCGGCGCTTGTCGCTTATGCCACTGGTTTGCCAGCCTATATTATGGTGAAAATATTAACACCAGCCTTTTTTGCCCGCAAAGACACCAAAACGCCAGTGATGTTTGCTATAGTTTCACTCGTGGTAAATGTAGCCCTTAACTTGCTGCTATATAAGCCTTACGGTCATGTGGGGCTTGCCATTGCAACCTCCATCGCAGCTTGGTTAAATGTTGTGATGCTGTATTTATACCTTAGGCATCACGGCAATTTCGTCGCGGACAAGCAGCTCTTTGTGCGCTCGGCTAAAGCCCTCGCAGCAACAGCCGTCACCGTCATGGCGCTCTATTACATTGAGCCATGGGCAACGCCGCTTGTGCATGATGGTGGGCTGTGGCGGTTTCTATCAATTACCGCGCTCATTCTTGGTGGTGCTGCTGTGTATTTTATAACTGCCGCACTCTTTAAAACCATTCCAAGAGCAGAAATGCGTGCTTTTCTAAAGCGCAGCGCTTGACCCCCACCGCTGCCCCTGCCATAAAACCAGCCAACGAACGATATAAAGTAGGACAACATCATGACTGTTACAAACCGCGTGTTTTCTGGTGCTCAACCCTCTGGTGACATGCATCTTGGTAATTACCTTGGCGCTTTTCGCAATTGGGTTTCCCTGCAGGACGATTATGAGTGTCTTTACTGCGTTGTTGATATGCATGCGATTACGGTTTGGCAAGACCCCGCCGCACTGAGAAACCAAATTCGTGAAGCCGCCGCCGCATATATAGCCTCTGGTGTTGATCCAAAAAAATCCATCTTGTTTAACCAAAGCCAGGTGGCTGGTCACGCTGAGCTCGCTTGGGTTTTCAACTGTGTTGCACGGCTTGGGTGGTTAAATCGTATGACCCAATTTAAAGACAAGGCTGGGAAAAACCGTGAAAATGTTTCAACGGGTCTTTATGTTTATCCAAACCTAATGGCCGCGGATATCCTTCTTTATAAGGCGACCCACGTGCCTGTTGGCGCAGACCAAAAACAACACCTAGAGCTAACGCGCGATATCGCAGCTAAATTCAACAATGATTTTAAAACAGACCTCTTCCCTGAGGTTGAACCTGTTATCATGAGCGAGGGTGCGAAGATCATGTCGCTTCGTGACGGCACAAAAAAAATGTCTAAATCAGACCCAAGTGATCTGTCTCGTATTAGCCTAACAGACGACGCGGACACCATTGCAAAAAAAATCCGTAAGGCCCGCACGGACGCTGAGCCTATTCCTGCTCTCGCCACTGACCTAGATGGCCGCGCTGAAGCACAAAACCTTATCGGTATTTTTGCATCTCTCACCGACCGCAGCCGCGATGATATATGTGCTGAGTTTGAGGGTAAGGGTTTTGCTGACGTTAAAAAGGCTCTGATTGATGTTGCTGTAAACCACCTATCCCCAATTACCAGCGAGATGGCGCGCTTAATGAAGGACCCCGCTGAAATTGATGCTATTTTAGCGAGTGGCTCAGCGCGCGCACGCGCAATAGCTGAACCTATCATGAAAGAGGTGCGCGAGACCGTTGGGTTCATCACGTCTTAGTCTGTTCATCTTTTATTCAGACACGGCTATCTATACTTGACGTAACATTGGGTGAGTCCTAGGCTTTTTACCGACAGGGGATTAAAACATGAAACACTTTCAAAAACTTACACTGATCGCACTAAGTCTATTTGTCGCATCATGCGCCAGCAATGTGCGCAACGACGTCGCCGTTTTCCACGACCTACCAGCAGCTAATGGCGCATCCATTAGCATTACTGCGCTCAAAGAAGAGAACAAAGACGGAATTGAGTTTGGTCAGTATGCAATTTTGGTTGCGACCGCGCTCGAGGGTCAGGGTTATGAGATTAAAGACGGTGATAGCGATCTTGTGGCCACCCTAGATTATTCTCGCTCAGAGGGTCGTGATAAAATGCGCTCTATGCACGGCGGGCGTGCTGATCAGAGATACTGGAACAGTAGCCTGGGGTTTTTTTGGGGTTATAGTGATCCTTTTTATAGATCTCCATTTGATAACCGCAGTGATGTCATGATTATGACGGTTTATGCCCATGAACTTAAGCTTCTAATTGATGACGGCGACGGCAAGCGCGTGTACGAAGGCACGGTAATTGCTGAAAACCGCTCAAAAGAACTGGCTGAGATGATGCCGTATCTTGTGGAAGCTATGTTCACAGACTTCCCTGGCGAATCTGGGAAAACCAAACATATACTGATTGAGAAAGACAAAGGCTAGCGCGACATTCAGCTTTTTTAAATCGGGCGCTTGTAGGCGCCCTTTTTTTTGCCCTATTTATGCTTAGACTTGAAATTGAGGCGGTAAACACTCATCTATAGTTTGTGGTATGCAACAAGGAAGTGTCATGGGTAAAGAAATTTGGATATGGATTAAAGAAAAAGCGTCTGCTTTTTTTCGCTGGGTAACCCTATGGATTAAACGTGGCTGGCTTGTCCTCACCTCTTTTATGAAAAGTCTTTCCGCTAGCGCTTGGCGGCGCATCGCTGTTGCCATACCACTCATCTTTATTTTTTATATTCTTATTGGTATTGGTTTCACCCACCGCATTGACGATGAGCCCATTGACCTTTCTAGCAAACCTGCAGGTGGCGCAAACGTAATCGCGGTGATGGCCACACTTGTTGAGCGCGAGGCTGTGGACCACCGCTGGACTCCAAATGATCCATTTTTCATGCCCGGTTGGTGGATTGACAACACACCTAGCTATCAAACAGGCATTATGAATGCTCTTAGCCGTGTAAGCCTTGAGATGCGCGACCAGCTTGGTCGTTCACGAGGGTCATCGGCTGTTGATACAGATCTTGAGGGTGCCGCTGGCAACCTAGCAAAAGAACCTGACCGCTGGATCATTAATTTTTCCACGAGCTTCCTGCCAACCACTGCTAGTGAAAAATATTATGCCGAAGCAGCGGAGCAGCTAAAGCAATATAACCACCGCCTTGCCGCGGGTGAAGCTGTGTTTGAACGCCGCACTGACAATCTACTCGCAACCCTTGACCGCATTGCACTTGACCTTGGGGCATCGTCTGCGGTGAGTGACGGTTATATTGCAAAAAATGCGGGCGGGTTTTTGCCCGACCGGGGCGCAGACGACATCTTTTATCGCACCAAAGGCCAAAGCTATGCCTACACAGAAGTTTTAAAAGCGCTGCGTGTTGACTTCACTGACCTCATAGAAACACGAGAGATCACCACGTTGTTTGATGAGCTAATTCGCTCTATGGAAGCTGTCGTCACCCTAAACCCGACAGTCGTTGCCAACGGCTCAAGAGATGGAATTCTCGCCAACCACCTTGCAACACAAGGCTTTCATTTGCTTCGGGCCCGCACACAGATGCGTGAAATAACAAACATTTTACTCAAATAACTTGCGAAAATTGCAAGTTGCTGACACCCTGTAACCTCGACAAAAGGGAGCAGGCCATGACTGATGCTACACTAGAAAACAACACCTCAAAGGTTCACCTTCCAATCGCAGACCGCGAGCGGAAAATCGTTGTTGTGGTGGATGAAACCCCTGAATCAAAAGTCGCTATTCGATTCTCGGCGGGACGTGCGTCACACATTAGTCGTGGCGGGTTAGTGTTGTTTCACTGTGTCAAACCCAGCGACTTTCAACACTGGATAGCTGTTGCCGACCGCATGAGCGAAGAGGCTTACGAAGAAGCAGAGATTTTATTGAGTGAAATTGCAGAGCGCGTTTACGCTTATTGTGGTGTCTCGGCGGAAATTGTCATCGTTGAGGGCGAGCCACAAGAAGAGCTTAAAAAATACATGGATGTCACCGACGGCCTCTTCACGCTAATATTAGGCGCTAATGCAGATGGTGATCCTGGACCGCTTGTGGACTATTTCTCTGGCCCAACCATGGGCAACATGCCTGTACCAGTGATGATTATTCCTGGCAATATGAGCTATGAGACCGTAGATTCTTTGGTTTAAGGGCGCTTAATTATTTACCTCAAGAAGAGCGGTTAAGCCGCTCTTTTTTATTGAACAAACAGCGCTTTAATATAAAAAGTTGTTTAGCGCTATATTATCAAAATCAACTCACCCAACACATTAAAGCCCACAGATACCCAGCTTAGAACAAAGCTCATCTAGCTCCTCAAGGTCGCGGTAATTTATTTGCAGCGACCCTTTATTGCCTTTGTGGTCAATCGCCACCTTCATTCCGCCAAGGGCCGCCATAAGGTCTTTCTCCAACGCAACCGTATCGGCGTCCTTGCGGCGCAGACCTCCGGCGCGACCAGCCCCTTTGGCCCTGGCGCCCTTGTCTTTAACTAGTAGCGCCTCGGCTTGACGAACACTTAGGCCGCCACTGATAATTTTTCTGGCGAGCGTTGCCGCATCGCTGGAGCCCACAAGTGCGCGCGCGTGGCCCATCGTAAGTTTGCCGCTGTCGACAAGTTTTTGCACGGCCACAGGAAGGGTTAGTAGGCGAAGAAGGTTGGCAACATGACTACGGCTTTTACCAACAACCTTAGATACACCGTCCTGTGTATGGTCAAACTCATCCATCAGTCGACGATAGCTTGTTGCTTCCTCAATCGGCGTCAGATCGCGGCGTTGAATGTTTTCAATAACACCAATTTCAAGCGTTTCACTGTCTGATAGTTCGCGCACAACAACGGGTATATCGTGTACACCCGCGAGTTGTGCAGCACGCCAACGTCGTTCACCAGCAACGATTTCATAGCTATCACTACCAGTTGGCCGCACCAAGATAGGCTGTAAAATTCCTTTTTCACGGATCGACTGCGACAACTCCACCAAAGCCTCTTTTTCAAACACATGGCGTGGTTGACTTTTGTTGCGTGCTATCTGTCCTATGGGCAAACTACGGTCAGCGCGCGGTGCGCTAGTCACTTCACGCCCAGCCACTGCCGGCATATCATCGTTCATCAACGCGGATAATCCGCGACCTAGCCCTGATGGTTTTTTGCTACCTGCCATTTCAATCTCTTGTCTCTTAGGTTTAATAAAATTACGCCGCTAATCGCTTCTTTTCGCGCCGCAAAAGTTCTGTTGCCAATTTAATATATGCTTTAGAGCCCGCACAACCTAAGTCGTACATCAGGGCCGGCAAACCGTGCGATGGCGCCTCCGAAACGCGCACATTACGCGGAATCACCGTTTTAAAGACCTGGTTACCCAAATAACCCCGAACATCATCAGAAACTTGTTCTGAAAGATTGTTACGCCGGTCGTACATGGTCAACACGACCCCATCCATAACCAGATCAGGGTTGTGTCCATTTTTAACCATTTCAATGGTTTTCATCAAAAGGCTGAGCCCTTCAAGAGCAAAAAACTCACACTGAAGCGGCACTAAAACACTATCAGATGCCACAAAAGCATTGATTGTTAGCAGGCTGAGGGAGGGGGGGCAATCGATGAAGATAAAGTCATAGTCGCTTGATATATTAGAGTTTTTTAGGGCATCCCGCATACGGAAGTTGCGGCGTGGCATACTATTTAATTCAAGGTCAGCTCCTGACAGATCAATCGTGCTTGGTATTAAATCCAAATTTGGAACATTGCTGTCTATGGTCGCCTCTTGAGCGGGAGATTCGCCCAAAATAACATCGTATATGGTTGTAACCCGCTCAGCCTTTTCTACACCAAATCCTGTTGATGCGTTTCCTTGTGGGTCTAGGTCGATAACAAGTATCTTTTTGCCGATAGCGGCCATCGCGGTTGCCAAGTTTATTGCGGTTGTGGTCTTGCCAACGCCGCCTTTTTGGTTCGCAATTGAAATGATTCGTCCACTATGTCCAGCCATGCCCTAAGAGCCCCTTATGTATCTTTTCTCAAGCTTTACTTTAACACCCCAACCCCTGGGTCAACTGGTATAGTTCAGCAACATCAGAGACTTATCGTCTTTTTACGTCCGAAAGCCTTAATATAACCCCAGTTTCGTCAGTTAGGCTTTTGTGGCGCTCAACTTGCATCATCCATAGTTCAGACGCGTTGGTCAATTCCTCATCTGCAATTGACCCCTTTAAAAGCCAAAATTCTGAGTTATCCCCAATGAACGGCGCTCCCCAGCTCAGCAGCTGTGTGATCGTGGCACAGGCGCGTGACATAATAATATCAACAGGCATAGGATCAAGCGCCTCAATGCGCTCGTTGCATATTGTTAGCTCTGTGTCTGTTTCTAACGCAACTTGCCGCATAAAGGCACACTTTCGGCCGTTCGATTCAACCATAGTAACGCCGCCAACACCCATAATAGCCAGCACCAATCCAGGGAAGCCAGCACCTGACCCGATGTCCAGTATATTTAAGGGTGCACTGCCGTGTGCCTTATGTATCAAGGGTAAGAGTTGCGCGCTATCAAGAAAGTGTCGTCGCCACATGTCTTCTATAGTGCTGTTTGATACTAAGTTTTTTGCTGGTTGCCATTTAGCGAGCATCGCAGCATAAACATTTAACCGCTCCAATGTTTCACGTGAAACATTAGCAACCCCGTTAAAATCTTCCTTTGAAAACGCCATCCGCCTTAGGCCCGTTTGCGCTTATCGGCGCGGCGTACGTGACGCAATAGCAGTGTTAATGCAGACGGTGTAACGCCCGCAATCCGCGTAGCAGCACCAAGTGTTGCGGGCCGCGCAGCAGAAAACTTTTCAACGAGCTCATTAGAAAGGCCCGGGATCGAGTCAAATTCCAACTCCGCGGGTATCTCAAGCGCTTCATCTTTGCGAAACGCATCAATGTCTATTTGTTGGCGCAAGAGATAGGCGCTGTAAAGTGCATCAATTTCAAGCTGCTCTGCGGTTTCCGCCTCAACAAACCCAAGCCCTTCGGGCCAGACAAGCTTAAGGTCTTGAAAGCTGATGGAATTGAAGCTCAGCAACACTTCCGCGCTTCTGCGCACACCATCCTGCGTTACTTTTAGGCCGTGTTTTTTCGCCTCGTTAGGTGTTAGCATGAGCGACCTTAACGTCATGCGCCCCGCACTAAGCTTTTCTAGTTTGGTGGTAAATTTTTCACGGCGCTCTTCGCATACAATACCCAAATCAATGCCTTTTGGGGTGAGGCGCTGGTCAGCATTATCTGCGCGCAACATCAAGCGGTACTCTGCGCGGCTGGTGAACATGCGATAAGGCTCTCGCGTTCCCTGTGTCACAAGGTCATCAATCATCACGCCTATGTAGGCGTCAGCACGGTCTAATAAAAATGGCTCTTCCTTGCCTAGCGACATCAGCGCCGCATTTACACCCGCCATCAATCCTTGAGCCGCAGCCTCTTCATAACCTGTGGTGCCATTAATTTGTCCTGCGAGATATAAACCATCAACACGGCGAGTCTCAAGGGTGTTTTTAAGTTCTCGTGGATCAATAAAGTCGTATTCAATCGCGTACCCGGGCTGTAAAATCACAGCATTTTCAAGGCCTGGTATGCTCGCAACCAGTTGTTTTTGAACAGATTCCGGCAAACTTGTCGAGATTCCATTTGGATAAACGGTATGGTCGTCAAGCCCTTCGGGCTCCAAGAAGATTTGATGTGATGTTTTGTCCGCAAAACGCACCACCTTATCCTCAATAGAGGGGCAGTAACGCGGGCCGCGACTATCTATTTGCCCTGAATAGATCGGCGCACGCTCAAGGTTACCACGAATAATTTCATGCGTTACTTCTGTCGTCTGCGTAATATAGCAACTGACCTGCGGCACAGTAACGTCATCATTAACAAAGCTAAACGGCGTGATTGGGTGATCACCTGGCTGCTCAACACACTTATCCCAATCAATGGTCCGCCCGTCTAATCGGGCAGGGGTGCCTGTTTTTAAGCGCCCCAACTCAAAACCAACAGACATCAGCGTCTCAGAAAGGCCTGTTGATGGGGCTTCGCCCATTCGCCCAGCAGGGTATTGCACCTCACCAATGTGGATGATGCCGCGCAAAAAAGTGCCTGTTGTCAAAATCACCCGCTCAGCCACAAACTCTTGACCATCCTCAGTTTTAACGCCGCGAATGATGGGGCGTTCGCCATTTTTAACCAGTGTAATGTCATCGGCCGCGCCTGCGACAATCGTTAGGTTTGGGTAGTCGTTTAACGTGCGCTGCATCGCCTCGCGGTAAAGTTTTCGGTCACACTGCGCGCGAGGGCCGCGCACAGCAGGCCCCTTGCGACGATTGAGCATACGAAACTGAATGCCCGCTTGATCTGTTACCACACCCATGACACCGTCTAGCGCATCAATCTCGCGCACCAGGTGCCCTTTGCCGAGGCCGCCGATGGCAGGGTTACATGACATATCACCGATTGTTTCTGGTTTATGTGTGAGTAAAAGGGTGTCCGCGCCGGTGCGCGCTGATGCAGCAGCCGCTTCACAGCCCGCGTGCCCTCCACCAATAACGATCACATCAAATTGATTCTTATCTACCATTCACCACACACTCTGCATTACCTCAACGCTTCCGCTGTTGGCGCAACATAGTGCTGCGCACGCACCATGTCAAAGCAAAGCGTTAGTTCCACCAACATCAACAAAAATTCACCCCTATGTTTCACGTGGAACATTTTGAGAGTAATAGGACCAAAAACAGCAAGCAATTGAATTAAATAGCTTATTTACCTATACAAAAGTCAGAAAACACAACATCTAGTATGTCGTCCATGTGTACGAGGCCTGTAATGCTACCTAGAGAGCGCACCGCCATTCTCACATCTTCCGCCGCAAGCACTGGGTCGCGGCCCGCGTTCTCGGCAAAGCGCTCTAGGTGCTCAACCGTCTCATAAAGCGCCTCTTTGTGTCTGAGTCTCGTAAGCGTTACCGCCTCACGTTTACCCATAGTCGCAACAACATGCTTGGTTAGCCAGCTAAGCAACTCCTCAACGCCGTCACCCGTAGCAGCCGAGGTCACCAATGTTGCTAGTTGTCCATGCTCTTTAGGTTTGGGGTCCACACTGTTTGCAGTGTCCGCCTTCGTCAGCACAAGCAGCGTTTGTTCATTCACAAGTGTGGTTGTAACCTCGTCTAAACCCTTGTCGCCCGCAGACGACAAAACAAGCCTAAGCTCTGCATCCTCTGCGTGAGACTTCGCGCGGCGCATACCCTCTTGCTCAATGGCGCCTCCGCCTTCGCGTAAGCCAGCGGTGTCAACCAGCCGCACAGGAAAGCCGCCAAGGTTTAATTGTATCTCGATAACATCGCGTGTGGTGCCCGCCTCTTCAGAAACAATCGCCACATCAGACTTCGCCAGTGCATTCAAAAGCGTAGACTTGCCCACGTTCGGCGCACCCAAAATGACGATGCGAAAACCGTTTCTAATGGCGCGACCGCGCACAGCGTCACTAAGATGTTCCTTGATCTCGGCGGAAACCGCCATAACTTCTGGCTTAACCGCCCCCGCCACACCCTCAGGTAAATCCTCATCGGGAAAGTCTATGTCCGCCTCAAGGTGCGCCAAATGTACGATTATGCGACTGCGCCAGCCCTCATATAACCTTCTGAGGGCACCATCCATCTGCCTAAGAGCTTGTTCACGCTGGGCGGACGTCTGGGCATGAATAAGATCCGCGAGACCCTCGGCTTCGGTCAGGTCCATCTTACCATTGTCGAACGCACGGCGGGTAAACTCACCTGCGGTCGCGGCCCGCACCCCATGGGTGCCAGACAGCGCCTCCATAACCCCCTCAACAACAGCCGTGCCGCCGTGCACGTGTAGCTCCGCGACATCTTCGCCTGTAAAACTATTGGGGGCGGCAAACCACAGAACCAATGCGCGGTCTAAAAGCACATCGCTTGTAGGGTTATAAAGAGCCGACAAGGTCGCAACCCTCGACACAGACAACGGCTTTTTGGTGAGTGAGACTAGCAGCTCCCCCGCCTTGACGCCCGAGACACGAATGACAGCAACACCCGCCACACCGGGGCCTGAGGACAGAGCAAATATTGTATCATCATGCGCCATACATTCTCCTAAAAACTTTAGTCGCTTAAATCCTTGAGCGTCGCGGCTGGCTGGCGTAGCCTATTGCTCATCGCGAGGTTTCGCAACAGAATAACCCGCAGCACCAAGAAGGGATAGATCAAAGATTATGGGTATACTCTCCCTGCACACCCCAATAGGGGACCTGACAGTATTTGATAACGACGATGGTGCTATAATCGCGCTAGACTGGGGTTGGGTAGAAGAACAAGAACCAACGCCTCTTTTAAAAGAAGCAAAGTGCCAACTTGACTTGTATTTTGATGGGGCCCTCACCAAATTTGACCTGCCCTTGGCACCACACGGCACCGCCTTTCAAAACAAGGTTTGGCAAGCCATGGTTAATATTTCCTATGGTAAAACAAAGGGTTACGGCGACATTGCTTTGGCGCTAAACTCTGGCGCGCGACCCGTTGGTACTGCTTGTGGGCGCAACCCGATACCAATCATCATCCCTTGCCACCGTGTGGTCGGTGCTGGCGGCGCCCTAGGCGGCTATAGCGGCGAGGGCGGCACGGTGACAAAGACATCGCTGTTGGCGCTTGAAGGCGCATTTGACGTGCCCTCGTTTTATGAATAATCTATAAGCTTGAAGGACAACATTATGAACAAAGAAATTATCATAGACGCCGCGGATGGCACAGGCAGCTTCATGGGCTATCTCGCGCTGCCCGAATCTGGTGGCGGGCCCGCGGTGATCGCCATACAAGAAATTTTCGGCGTAAACTGCGGCATGCGTCAAATATGTGACGACCTGGCAGCCAAAGGCTATGTCGCACTGTGCCCTGACCTGTTTTGGCGCCAAGAGCCGGGTATTCAAATCACCGACAAATCCCAAAAGGGGTGGGACAAGGCTTTCGAG